>BNJS01001526.1_pt1 | contig 186254 bp, 215 predicted proteins | sample 8540461 | NCBI WGS metagenome assembly BNJS01 (sample SAMD00202454, study PRJDB9452) | human saliva metagenome | isolation source: human saliva | place: Japan
ATTGAATAAAAGGCTAATTATTTAGCCTTTTATATTTTTTTGGCCCGTTGGTCAAGTGAGTTAAGACACCGCCCTTTCACGGCGGTAACACGGGTTCGAATCCCGTACGGGTCATCTTTAACCTAGTCGTAACGTTTTGTTACGACTTTTTTTATTTAAATAGTAGAATAGTATGGTCATTAGAGTATAAATTCTAATGACCATTTAACTTTATTTTTTTAGTTCTTTTGCTGTAAAACTTAGAGGTAAAACTTCTTCAAAGAAGTTATATACAGCGTATGTATTCTCTGAAGTGCCTAAGATTAATTCAAAATCCTCATCTGCAAATTCAGAAATTACTTGTCGACAAAACCCCACAAGGTGGACAATAATTTTTCTAAATTACCATTAGGGGCCACCTACTACCGCTATTTTTGAATTTTGTAACGCCCTCACTTACAGCTTTTAAAAATTGCTGTTCTTTCTGCACAGTTTGTTGGAGAGTAACTAGCATTTTTCAATATTGCAACCAGTATAGATTTTCCCATTTTCAGCTAATATTGCAGCACCTACTTTAAAATTAGAGTAGGGAACATAAGCATATTTTGTTGCATCGATTGCTGCTTTTACTAATACTTCATTAATATCTTCTTTAATCTCATTGTTTTGTTCTATTAATTTAAATATTGTATCCGCAACACCACCTTCAGAGTTTGTTTTTTCTGTTACGTATTTTGCTTGTTCTTTTAATATTTTATTACCATTTTTCATAGCGACGCTGTATCCGACAATATCAAGCATTGCTTGATCATTTAGATTATCTCCAATTGCTACAGTGTTTTCTAAGTTAATTCCATAGATTTTAGCTATTTCTTTTAGGGCTTCACCTTTAGTAGCATTCTTATGCATTATTTCTATATTATTCGCACCAGAAGATGTGACACTTATATTGGTATTTTCTGATAATAATTTGGTAGCATTTTTCTAATTTTTGATATATCATTAGATATTGCTATTATTTTTATTGGGAGGGATTTTCTTTTTCGTTAAGGTATAATTCTATATTTTCAACCTCAGTAATATATCCCAAATCTAGTTTTTGTTGTGCTTCTGCACGTAAATGCTCAACATCTGGTTCATATCCATTAGACCTAATTAGATCTATATATGCGTTTATATCAGTTTCTATACTTCTAGTATATATAGTATTTTTTTGTATAAAGTTGATAACTTATATAAAAACTTTTTAGTATTTCAATTGTATAATATAAATCTTTTGATTCCATTGGAGTAATACTGATGATATTTCCATTTTTTTATCATAGACGATACCACCATTAAAACTAATCACATCACAATTAATATTGTCTTCATTTAATGCTGGTAAAGCTTCATAATAGGCTCTCCCTGTTGCTACTACAAATTCTATTCCTTGATTTTTTTAGCAAAATTAATAAGTTTTACATTTTCTTTAGGAATTTTATGGTTATGATTTAATAAAGTTCCATCCATATCACTAGCTATTAATTTAATCATAAAAATTTAGAAATACGATAGTAAATCGTATTTATCCCCTTTCTTAAGTGTAATTTGATTATATCATATATATATAAATATTGTAAGTGAGTATTGAAAAATTGCTTTAAAGTTGAGTTTAATTTCTATTATTAATTGAGTATTTGTGATAAGATAGAAGATAACTATACTGTTTGTAGAGAGTGATGTAATATGATAATTAAAGATATAATAAAAAAATAATAATTTAGAAGAATTATTTGCATAATGTTAAAATTGGTATAGAAAAAGAAGGACAACGTGTTTTAGAAAATGGGGAAGTAACTAAAACTGATCATCCAAAAATATTTGGAATAAGACATGAACATCCGTATATTCAGACTGATTTTGCTGAATCACAGGTTGAGTTGATAACAACACCAGAAAATAATGAAAAAGATGTTTTAAGAATTTTAAATGCTATTCATGAAGTAACTTTAAAAAACCTACCAAAAGATGAATATATTTGGCCTTTAAGTGTCCCTGCTATACTACCTAATGAAGAAGATATAAGAGTTGCACAATTTGAAAAACAATTTGATGTAGAGTATAGAGAATATTTAGTAAAAAAATATGGAAAGTATAAACAAATGGTATCAGGTATACATTATAATTTCCAACTAGATGATATGTTGATGGAGAAAATTTCTGAAATTACTCATGAGGATATAGTAAACTGTAAAAATGATGTTTATCTAAAACTTGCTAGACAGTTTTTAAGATATCAATGGCTTTTAATTTATCTTTTAGGTGCTTCTCCTTTGGCAGAAGATAAATATTTTACAGATGGTATAAAACCAACTGATTTTGTAAGAAGTTTAAGAACTAGTAGATATGGTTATGTAAAATGATAATGATATTAAAAGTATCATATAGTTCGTTAGAAAAGATATATTAAAGATATAACAGGATATGTAGAAAATAAACAATTAATAGCTGAAAAAGAATTTTACTCTAGTGTTCGTTTTTAGAGGTGCTAGATACTATCAAAAAAATTCCCTGGATCAAGGAATTAAGTATATTGAATTTAGATTATTTGATTTAAATCCCATTTGCACCATTTGGTATTTTTAGAAAAAAAGATATTAGATTTGTACATTTATTCATAAAAACTCTAGTTTGGTTAGAAGAAGTGGATAAAAAAATACTTCTGAATCTTTAGGATATGAATACAGTGAGAATGTAGCTCTTTCACATCCAATGGAAAAAGTTAAGTATGAAGAAGAGGGACTGTGGCTATTAAATCAAATGAAAGACATGGTAGAAAAAATAGGTCTACTAGAGAGCGATATTGATTTAATAGATGAGAAGATTGAAGAAATAAAAAAATCCTGAACTTACTATAGGAGCTAGACTTTTAAAAGAATATCAAAAAGAAAATGATATGTCTAAAGTTGGAATGAAGTTAGCTAGAATGTACAAAGAGGATGCTTTAAGAGAGTATTATTCATTAAATGCATATTCTAATATGGAACTATCTACACAAGCTGTAATTGAAGATGCAATAAAAAATGGTATTAAAGTTACTGTTATAGATGAAAATGATCAGTTTATTCGTTTAGAAAGTAATGGAAGAGTAGAATATGTAAAAATGGAAATATGACAAGTAAAAGATAGTTATATTTCTCCGTTAATTATGGAAAATAAGGTTGTTACTAAAAAAGTATTAGCTGAAAAAGGTCTTAGAGTTCCAAAAGGATATGAAGTTTCTAGTTTAGAAGAAGCTGTTCAGAAAATTTAATTATATAAAAAATAAACCGATAGTTATAAAACCGAAGAGTACGAATTTTGGCCTAGGTATAACTATCTTTAAAAATGGAACAAGTTCAGTAGAAAATTATTCTAAAGCTATAGAATTTGCCCTTAAAGAAGACAAAGACATACTAATTGAAGAATTTATTGAAGGTACTGAGTATAGATTTTTTGTTATTGAAGGAAAAACTGAAGCTGTATTATTAAGAGTACCTGCAAATGTTGTAGGCGATGGTAAACATACAATAAGAGAATTGGTTGAACAAAAAAATTCGGATTCACTAAGAGGAGATGCTAAGAAAACACCGCTGAAAAAAATCGAACTTGGAGAAATTGAAAAACTTCAATTATCTGAACAAGGATTAAATTTTGATTCTATACTAGCTAAGAACGAAGTAGCATATCTTAGAGAAAATTCAAATATCAGTACAGGTGGAGATTCTGTGGATATGACAGATGAGGTTCATGAAAACTATAAAGAGCTAGCTGTCGAAATAGCGAATGCTATGATGGCAAAAGTTTGTGGTGTAGATTTGATTATTTCTAATATAAAAGAACCTGTAACTACTAATAATTATGGAGTTATAGAAGCTAATTTTAATCCTATGATGATGATGCATATTTATCCACATTCAGGAAAATCAAGAAGATTATCATTAAATGTATTAAAAATGCTGTTTCCGGAAAAGAATATAAAGTAAATTATTTAGATGATAATATAATAGCGCAACGTGTCAATAGACTGTTGCGTTATTATTTTTATTGTACTATCTAATAAAAAAACAATTGTAATATTATGAAAGTATGAAAAAAATATTTTTCATAATATATTTTTAAAAAAATAAAAATCAACATAATGAATAAGAAAAATATAATAAAATTTCCCTTACATAAGTTAATTAAACTATTATATATATTTATAGTAAAAAAATATATATAATAGTTTAAAAAAATAAAAGAAAATAGAAATCGATTGCAACAATTGTAAAGTGAGAACCTAAAACATTTACAAAAAATAATAAAATGATATAATCTATTTGTATGCAAAGGTATACACGTCATAATATATTAAGTAATAAATAAAAGGAGGTACTAAGATGGTAGGAATTATCATCGCGAGTCACGGTGAATTCGCGGCAGGAATTAAACAATCAGGTTCTATGATTTTTGGTGAACAAGAAAAAGTAGAAGCAGTTGTATTTATGCCGAGTGAAGGACCAGAAGACTTGCAAAGAAAAACTTCAAGAAGCTATTGCTAAAGTAGATTCTGAAGAAATTCTTTTTCCTTGTCGATCTTTGGGGTGGAAGTCCATTTAACCAAGCTAACAAGTTATTTGAAGAAGCACCAGAGAAAAGAGCAATCGTAGCAGGATTGAACTTACCAATGCTTATTGAAGCATATGCTAGTAGATTCACTATGACAACAGCTCATGAGATTGCAAAAGCAATCACACCAACAGCTATTGATGGAGTAAAAGTTCGCCCTGAAGAACTACAACCAAAAGCAGAAGTAGCTGAAAGTACACAAGCAGCACCTCAAGGAGAAATTCCAGAAGGTACAGTATTAGGAAACGGGAAAATAGACTTTGTATTAGCCCGTATCGATACTCGTCTACTACACGGACAAGTTGCTACTAACTGGACAAAAGCAACTCATCCAAACAGAATTATTGTAGTTTCAGATTCAGTATCAAAAGATGAATTACGTAAAAAACTTATTGAGCAAGCAGCTCCTCCAGGAGTACGCGCACACGTAATTCCATTAGATAAACTTGTTCAAGTTTATAACGATCCAAGATTTGGTGATACAAAAGCGTTATTATTATTTGAAACACCACAAGACGCACTTGCAGTAATTGAAAAAGGAGTAGAGATTCCAGAATTAAACATCGGATCTATGGCTCACTCAGTTGGTAAAGTTCAAATTAACAATGTATTATCATTAGATCAAGAAGATGTAGAAGTATATAAAAAACTTCGTGATTTAGGAGTTAAATTTGATGTTCGTAAAGTATCTAACGATTCTCCATCAGATTTATTCAAACTTATTGAAGCTAAATCAAGTGAAGGTTTAAAATTATAATTTAATAGAAATTAGGAGGACACTATGGAATTTAGTATTCTAGCAGTTGTATTAGTCCTTATTGTTGCATTATTAGCTGGTATGGAAAGTATCTTAGACCAATTCCAATTCCATCAACCAATTATTGCTTGTTCATTAATCGGTTTAGCAACAGGACATTTATCAGAAGGTATTATTTTAGGTGGAGCTCTTCAATTATTAGCACTTGGATGGGCTAATATTGGGGCAGCGGTTGCTCCAGATGCAGCTTTAGCATCAGTAGCATCTGCTATTATTTTCATTAAAGCTGGAGATTTCTCAGCTGAGGGACGTATTATCGCTATTGCGACAGCTGTTACATTAGCTACAGTTGGTCTTGTACTTACAATGGTTGTTCGTACTTTATCAGTAGTTATTGTTCACCAAGCTGACCGCGCGGCAGAACACGGTAACTTCCGTGGAGTTGAATTCTGGCACTATGTAGCGCTTGCAGCTCAAGGATTACGTGTTGCTATTCCAGCAGGATTATTAATGTTCATTCCATCATCAGTAGTTCAAAAAGCTCTTGAAGCTTTACCAAAATGGTTCACTGAAGGTATGGCAATCGGTGGAGGAATGGTAGTTGCAGTTGGTTTTGCAATGGTTATTAACCTAATGGCAACTAAAGAAGTATGGCCATTCTTCTTCTTAGGATTCGCATTAGCACCAATTAGCCAATTAACACTTATCGCAACTGGTATCATCGGATTATGTTTAGCAGTTATTTACCTAAACCTTTCTAAAAACAAAGGTGGCGGTGGTGGTGGAAATGCCTCATCTGGGGATCCACTAGGCGATATCTTAAACGATTATTAATAAGGAGGAACTACAAATGTCAGAGAAAAAAATTACATTAAGTAAAAAAGATCGTCGTAGCGTTATGTTACGTTCTCAGTTCCTTCAAGGTTCATGGAACTATGAACGTATGCAAAATGGTGGTTGGGCATTCGCTTTAATTCCCAGCGCTTAAAAAATTATATCCAAACAAAGAAGATGCTACTCAAGCATTAAAACGTCACTTAGAGTTCTTTAACACTCACCCATATATTGCAGCACCTATTCTAGGGGTTACACTTGCTTTAGAAGAAGACAAAGCAAATGGAGCTGATATCGATGACGCAGCAATTCAAGGGGTTAAAGTTGGTATGATGGGACCATTAGCAGGTATTGGGGATCCAGTATTCTGGTTTACAGTTCGCCCTATCCTTGGAGCTATCGCAGCTTCATTAGCAACTGGTGGTTCAATTATTGCGCCATTATTCTTCTTTGTCGCATGGAATTTAATCCGTATTGGATTCTTATGGTATACACAAGAATTTGGTTATAAAAAAGGTTCAGAAATTACAAGTGACCTTTCAGGTGGTATTTTACAAACAATTACAAAAGGAGCATCAATCCTTGGTATGTTCGTAATGGGTATCTTAGTTCAACGTTGGACTAACATTAGCTTCCCATTAGTTGTTTCGAAAGTACAATTAGATGAAAAAGCATTTATTCACTTCCCAGAAAAAGGTACACACATTACTGGAGAAGTATTACAAGATATTGTTACAAAAGCAACAAGTGGTAAGTTCTCATTAACACCAGAAAAAGTTACAACATTACAGGATAACTTAAATCAACTTATTCCTGGATTTGCAGCGTTATTATTAACATTCGCATGTATGTGGTTATTAAAACGTAAAGTAAGCCCAGTAGTAATAATCTTCGGATTATTCGCATTAGGTGTTATTGCTCACGTAGCAGGTGTAATGTAATAAGGTTAAGGAAGTTGGGGTTAAATATCTCAACTTCCTTTTTAAAATAAATTATGAAGAATATTTATGGAGGTGAAAGCTATGGTAATGTCTATGAATACAAAAGTAGTTTATACAACAAAAGCTAATTGTCTTACTGGTTCAATTGGAAATAAACATGGGGATGTTATGGTAGGAGATAAGGCATTTGAATTTTATAATCATAGAAATCCTGAAGATTATATTCAAATACCATGGACAGAAATCGATAGAGTTAGAGCTCAAATGTTTTTTTAGAGATAAATATATTAGAGGATTTTTCATAGATACAAAAAGAGCAGGGAGTTTTTAATTTTATTGTGAAAAATTCTGGAAAATGTTTAAAAGAAATGAGAGAATTTATTGGAAATGATAAGATAGTTAGAAATAAAACCTATCCTATCATTAAGAAATTTATTTAGAAAGAAAGATTAATACTTTTGATATTAGTCTTTTTATTTTTAGAAAATATAGAATGAAAACGAATTGCAAATTGTAAATTTTTCTTGCATTTTCTAAATATTTATATTAAACTATTATTGTATAAAAAAAACAGTATTATAACAACTATAAGTTGTATTAATTTCAAAAAGAAAGAGGTATAATAATGGAATTATCATCAAATTCGCCTACTCGAAGGCAAGGAATCGTGATGTTTGCTCTTCTGATAACGGCATACGTTATCTTTGCTACCAACTGGGTAGCAGGATCAAACTTATCAAAAGCAAAATTACGGATCATTATTTTAATGGAGAAAAAGTATCGCCTATAATTTCTGAGGTTGTAAATTATACAATTACAATTGCGAGAATCATCGCTAACTTATTAGCTGCGTTCATATTGATTAAATTACACCCTAGAAAAAGCAGCAATGTTAGCATTATTTTTGCTTATGTTTTTTTCATTCTTTTGCAATTTTTACTCATAATTATTGGTTGTATACATTCTCTAGAATGATAATGGCATTTGGTGGTTCGATGATTATAGTGTTTATAAATTCATTTGTAGCTAAATTTATACCAAAATGACAAAAATAATGACAAGTGCAATTATTACAGCAGCTTATAACGTTGGAGCGGCATTAGTAGCTATTTTTATTCTTACTATTTAAAGAACATTTTTGTTGATGATTGGCGCTATACTATGATTGGATTTAGTATTTTTAGTATAATCTTATTTATTTGTTGGTTAATTTTTTCTCGTGATTTTGAACCAACAATCACGTGGAAACATCCAAACTATTTTTGTTTATAAATTATTAATAGAATCAAAAAGAAACATTACACGAGGAAGAGGTTAAGAAATATAGTTATGCTGATGGATTTAAAAGATAAATTTATCTATGTATTTTTCATTAGGATTCGGAGGATTTTTTATTCCTATATGTTATGCCGTTAGTATCACTACCTAGAGTTGTAGCAGAGCATGCTCATAATGCAAGTTTTAAACCAGAGTTTATGATATTAACTGTAACACTTGGTGGAATACTTGGAACTTTATTTAGTTTAATGGTTACTAGAAAATTAAATTTTTAGAAGAAAACCATTTTTAATTGTTCATGGAGTTTTTGATGATTGGATTCATGGCATTAGGATTAGCTTTTGGTATCTACTAATGTTGTATTATCATATGCAATGTTTAGTTTATCAGGATTTTTTTCATGTATTCACAATATCCAGTATACTTAAATCTTCCATATGAGTTGCCAAATATGAACTCACAAAGATTAACAATAATGTTTGGAATATTTTGGGCTTTTGGATATGCAATATATACATTATTTAACTTTACGTGGAGTTTAGTTTTTAAATCATCTAGGATATAATTCGTCAATAATATTCTACTTATTGGGAAGTTTAATTTATATTATTTTTTTGTATTTACATTCCCTGAAACAAGACCAAAAATAATAAAAATGTTTTTAGAGATTCAAAATTTATCCATATAAAATTAGAATAAAGATAGTGTAGTAATTGTAATGATTGCCACACTATCTTTATTATATGCATATAGTATAAGTTTTATTTCTATTGTTTAGTGATAAAATATTCTAATTTATGTTTTATTCTATTTTTTTATATTTATTTAATATCTAATTTCACGCTATTAAAATTTCTATATACAACAGCATAATAAATTTTTTTATTTTTAATACGCTGTTGAATTTTTTTATTTTTTTACATACTCATATACCTCATATTTAAATATTGAAATTCTGATAATAATTTCTAATTTTTATACTATAAATAATTGATTAAATTAGATCTATACATTTAGGCACTGAAGATTTTTCTATTTATGTATAATCGTAAAATAAATAGCTGTGATTGTATTTTATAACAATTATTTAGAGAGAAAGATGTAAAAAGAATTAAATAATTAAAAATAATTATCTATATTTAATTTAAATATTATTTTTAAAATTTTTAATATAGATTTTATATATAAATTATCTATTTATATATACTGTGAGTTATAATGTAGATATTATTTTTTTAGATATAAAGTTAAAATATATGGGAATTCAAACGATATAGCAAGGTTATTTACTCATAATTAATAATTTTTTGATTAACTAATTACTAAAGAAGAGTTTTTAACCTAATAATAAGCTATAAATTAAAATTAAAACTTAATTTCATTTAGAAATTATCAGGCTGTTGACAAATAGGTCAACAGCCTGTTTTTCTAACTGAAATAAAATCCTTAAAATGGTATAATATAAGTATACAAAGGAGGTTTTAGTATGTTTAATAAAGTAGAAAATATCAAAGATGAAATAATACTAATGACATTATCAGAAATAGTACCTAAAAGATCATTTTTTAAGAAAAAGTAGATAAAGCTATTGATTTTAAATTTATTTATGATTTGACAGAAGAATACTATAGCCACACATCAGGTAGAAAATTGTTTAGACCCTGTAGTATTATTCAAATTAGTGTTTTTAAAAAGATTTCTATGGAATAAAAATCAATGAGAGAAACAATAAAAAGAATAGAAACAGATGCTGCATTTAGATGGTTTTTAGGGATACCATTTTCTAAAACCAGTTCCACACTACTCTACATTTTCACAAAAACTATATTCGACGATTCCAAGGGAACTGATGTATTCGAACAAATATTTATAAATATAGTGAACCAAGCAATTGATAAAAATTAGTTGGAGGCACTGAGTTTTTTTACTGATTCAACACATATAAAAAGCTAACGCAAATAAAAAGAAATTCAAAGTTGAAGTAACTACAAAAATAAGAAAAATTAGATTTAGAAAAGAAATAAACGAAGAGAGAAAAATAGGAAAAGCCTTTTTGAATATAAAGAAAAAGAAGAACTAAAAAGACAACGAGTTAACACAACTGATCCGGATAGCGGTTATTATCACAGAGATCATAAAAGAAGAAGGTTTTATGTATTTAGACCATAGAACAGTAGATGGGAAAAATAATATAATCATGGATTGTCACATAACTCCAGGAAACGTTCATGATAGTGGTCCATATATGAGATAGATTAAATCAGATAGAAAAATTTCGGATTAACACCAGGAAAAGTTGCGTTAGATAGCGGATATTATTCTCTGAACATACTAAAAACAGTTAGATAAAAATATATTTTCAGTAATAGGATATAGAAGATTCTCAAAATCAAAAGATAAAAAAATATTTCAAATATTTACCAGAAAAAGATATATATGTGGATAAACGAACAGGAGAAATATTTTAGATACAGAAATATAGATAGAACTGGATATAAACAATATAAAAGTGATGATAAAAAAACGAGAAGAAAATAGTAAGACGCCATATAAATGCGGATTATTATGATGAAGCTAGATTAAGACGTATATCAAAAGAAGGAAAACTATTGTATAAGAGAAGAAAAGAAACAATAGAACGTAGCTTTGCAGATTCAAAACAAAATCATGGATACAGATATGCACAATATAGAGGTAAAAGCCAAAAGTACAGTCGTACGCTTGGTTGTCTTGTTGCGTTCAAAATATGAAAAACAATAGCACTAAGAGAGGTATAATCATCTCTTAATACTACTGATGCTTTAGTCATAAGGCTTATTTTTTTTGAAAAACGACCAAAACATCAATATGTTCATTGATATTTTGGTCGTTTTGTCAACAATCTGTTAATTTCATTTAGAAATTATACTTTACTTTTAAAAATATATTTATAAGTATACAATATTTGATGAATAATTTAAGTATTTTTTTAAGTAAATTATGGTATAATATTTTTATAAGTATTTTGATTTACAAAAGTTTTCATAAATTAATGAAGAACTGTTAAAAACTTTTGTTTAGGTATTTATTAATAAGTATAAGTTTTTTAAAATTATGGAGGAAGTTATTATGATAGGAAAAAACAATAAAAAAACTTAAAAGAACTCAAGAAAGGAGTTAAGGTTGAAAGTTATTCGATTAAAAAGTTTAAATTTGGAGCTGCATCTATAGTAATAGGAGCTAGTATCTTTTTCGGTGCTGGAGTAGCAAGCGCGAACGAAATCGCTGTATCTAACGATAATTCAGAAACGAATGGTGCAAATGCTACAAAGGAAAACGGTGATAAGACATCTGAGAAAGTAAATACAGTAAGTGCTAAAAAAGAAAGCGTTGCTTCAGAAAATAAACCAAGCAATGTAAAAGAAGAAAGCCCTAAAGTAGAACTAGAGAAAAAAGTAGTAGATAAAAATCTTCTAGAGAGTAGTATAACGAAATTAGAAGAATTACTAGCTTTAGTAAATAAAGATAAAGCACCAGCTTCGACTTTATCAGCAGTTAATGTTGATCTTATTAACGCCAAGAGTATATTAGAAAACGCCAATGCTAGCCAAGAAGAAGTTGACGCATTAGTTAAAAAGTTAAAACAACAAACTCAAATTATCTCTTCTATGCCAAAAGTAACTAATAAGAAAAAAGAAGTGAAAGAAGGAGCGAATACAATCGCTAATTCAGGATCTCGAGACTCACGTAATGGTCAAAGTATGGGAGAAGGAACACAGTTTAGAGCGACTACTGTTGAATATGGTCGTGTAGAAAATGCTCTAATTAATGTTAAAGAATATATATCGAAGCTAAAGGGCAAGGAACAACGACTATTGGGAATCGTGATCGTACGATTTCAAAAACGTTTATGACGGCAAAATATAGTGAAGAAAATGGTAAGAAATTTATTACTTACGATGTTTATTTCAAAATGATGGTAAAAGCTTTTGGATGGAGTAACTAATAATACGTTTTTGGTTCTATCCTCCACGTGACATTTTTGTATGGAAGTGGTGAGTATCCGGTAGGAACTATCTATGAAGCATACTATGAACGATATAGAAATGATGCTGGTACTGGGACACTTTCTCACAATCTAATAATTTCACTAAAGTAGGAAATACATATAATATTCCTTTGAAAAAAATATGTATATCAAGATTCAGGTGCTAGACAATCATGGAATGATCGAAATCTTCTTTATCAGTTAGATGGAGGTCCAGCTAGGAATAATCAACGACAAGAAATGTTGAAAAATTTAGAAGGTAATTCTGAGCTGAATAGTATTATTAAATCAAATGGTAGCTATCCTGGAGCGTCTTATTCTCATATATTAACTATAAGTAGTCATCAAAATTATGCTTATAAATATCATGTGAAAATGCGTCTAAGAGATAATGTGACTACCACAGAAGCGCAAAAAGCGGGGACTATGGCTGTAACTACTAAGGCCGGATCTGCTACAAATGCAACTGCGGCATACGTCTATGCTGGTCTTGGAACAAGACTAGTGAGTCAACCTGATGCGCCATTAGATCCAATTCAAGGTTTAACAGTTACGAAAACAGTAGGAGATCCTTTGGGAGATCCAGATGATCCTGTAAATTCAGGTTATGTTAAACATAAAAATGGCAAATCATTCCCTGCTGGTATGACTTGGAGTTGGGTAGGTGGTGTCAAACCAACAAGCACAGCACAAGCCGGGGTATTCAAGTATACTTCTATTGCCACTTATAAAGACGGTACTAAATCAACTGATGCCAATTCTGGTTCAGATGGAAGAGTTACAGTAATCGTTAAACCAAAACAACCGATTATCACAACAAGTGTTGCCAATAAAAAAGGATTAACAAATCAACAAATTACTGTGAATGTTGGAAGTGGAGTGAAAGACGGTTCAACAGTTAAGATTTACGATGGAAATACAGTTATCGGAACTGGAATAACTAAAAGGAGAGACAGCGACAGTTACAGTTAAAGGAGCATTACCAGGAAATCCTATTACAGCTGAAACAGTTGTTAATAATGGTGGTGGGACAGTAACTTCTGTTCGAAGCAATCCTGTTACGCCAACAGACGCACCGGATAAACAACCACCTACATTAGAAATATCTCCAAGTAATCAAACAGTAGTAGAAGGTGATAAAGTAACTTTCACAGTAACAGCAAGAGATAATAAAGTTGTTACTATAGACGGTAAAGATTTTTACTACAAAAATATGGTAGTAGACTTATTTCTGGTAAAAGCAACTAATACTAATGTTAAAACAACAGATTCAGAAAAAAAGTAATTAAAATTACTATTACTACAAGTAAAAGAGGATATCGGTAAAACGAATACTATTACTTTTAATGCTACTGATAATGCAGGTAATAAGGCAAAACCAGTAAACTTTACTTTTACAGTAACACCACGTGATACACAAAAACCAGAAGCAACGTTAAATGGTGTTCGTTTGACAGAAAATGCAAATACACCAATATTTACTGTTTATCGAGGGGCTACATTTAATCCAGAACTAAAAGTATGGGATAACTCTGGTGTAATTTCTAAAGTAACAACAGGAAATCTTCCATATGGAATAACAGCATCTACATTTACAGCTCAAACAGGTAAAACTGAAAAAACACCATACACAACACGTTTATCTTCAGGTACAGTATTGAATACTCAAACGCTAGGAGACCACATAGGAACACTACATGTCGAAGGAAGTAGTCCTTCAGATAGTCGCGATTTAAAATTCAAGTATCGCGTAGTTGATATCGAATCAAAAAATCTAGAAAATGGTGTAGCAAAAGTACCAGTAGGTTCGACATTGAATGTAGCAAACAGTCGTAAAAATATTGATGCACATAACTATCTAAAAGTAGTAGATAGTAAAGACTTAGCAGATCGTGGAAACAATTATTTACCACAAGGAATGACTTGGACATGGAAACAAGGAGATAAATTAGAGCCAGGAACAACACTTGATAATTCAGGGAAATATACTAGAAATGCAACAGCAATATTCCCAAATAGCGTTTCAGATGTTAATAGTACAACTAGAACAACATTTGCACCGACAGAAATCAAGCGTCCGGTAGTTCTAGCAGTAACACCAACAGCACCAAGTATAGTAGCTAATGAGAATGGAACGGTGACAATAACGCCACCAACACGTCCTAATAGCACAACGCCACAAGATATAGATACTATTACTCTTACGTATACACCAACAGGAAAAACAACTCCAGAAACTGTAACAGTTGCAAAATCTGGAAATAATTGGACAGTAAACGGTAAACCATCAGATAAAGTATCAGTAACACCTGCAGGAGTTGTAACAATTTCGATCCAGAGATAGCGGATGGTAAAGAGGTAACAGCAAAAAGTATCTAAGAGAATTGATAGTAATTTAACTCTTGAAAGTCCAGTAGCAAAAGAAATAGCAAAAGGTGCAAAACCACAAACGCCAGTAGCAATTGCAAAAGACAATGGTGAAGTAACAGCAAAACCACAAGATCCAGCAAAAGCAGATAAGATTACTGTTAGCTATATAGGAGAAGATAACCAACCAAAAACAGCTATAGGAAAGAAAGATCCAAAAGGGAACTGGACAGTAGATAAACCAGAAGTGAGAATTAATCCTAAAACAGGAGAAATTACAATTCCAGAAAATAAAGTAAAAGATGGAACGGAAGTAACGGTAGTTACAAAAAATGGAAATAGCACTGATTCAGATCCAGCAAAAGCAGTGGCAAAAAGATGCAATAAAAACCAGAAGCAACGTTAAATGGTGTACGTTTAACAGAAAATGCTAATACGCCAATATTTACTGTTTATCGAGGAGCTACATTTAACCCTGAACTAAAAGTATGGGATAATTCAGGGATAATTTCTAAAGTAGAAGTTAAAGGGGGGCTTCCAAAAGGAGTAAGTGCTTCTGAATTTACAGCACAAACAGGTAAAACTGAAAAAACTCCATATGCAACGCGTTTATCTTCAGGAACTGTATTGAATACAGAAACTTTAGGAGTGCACGAAGCAACTCTACATGTTGAAGGAAGTAGCGCTACTGATAGTCGTGATTTGAAATTCAAATATCGTGTAGTGGATATTGAAACAAGAAATCTAGAAAATGGTATAGCAAAAGTACCAGTAGCTTCAACATTGAATGTAGCAAACAGTGGTAAAAACATTGATGCTCATAGATATCTTAAAGTAGTAGATAGTGAAGACAAAGCAGATCGCGGAAACAACTATTTACCAAGCGGTATGACGTGGACATGGAAACAAGGGGATAAATTAGAGCCAGGAACAACATTAGATAACTCAGGGAAATATACTCGAAATGCAACAGCAATCTTCCCAGAACCAAGTAAAAATTCTATTACAGATGTTAATAGTACGACTAGAACAACATTTGCACCTGCAGAAATTAAGCGTCAAGTAGTGTTGGCAGTAACACCAACAGTACCTAGTATAGTAGGTAATGAGGATGGAAGTGTAACAATAACACCACCAACACGCCCTAATAGCACAACACCTCAAGATATAGATACTATTACACTTACTTACACACCAACAGGTAAGACAACTCCAGAAACTGTAACAGTTACAAAATCAGGAAATAATTGGACAGTAAATGGCAAGTCAGCTGATAAAGTGTCAGTAACACCAGCAGGAGTTATAACAATTTCTGATGCTGAAGTTGCAGATAAAACAGATATAACTGCAAAAGTATCTAAGAAAATTGATAATAATTTAACACTTGAGAGTCCAGTGGCTAGAGGAACAGCAAATGGACCTTTAGCAGCTACGGTTACAAACCCAGAACCAGTTACAGAAAAAGCAAAAATTACACCAGTTACAGTTGTGACACCTAACAAACCGGGTTCAACAATTACTACAGAAACACCAGTAAATGGTTTAACAGTAGATGGTGATGGTAACTTAACAGGAACACCAAAAGTAGACAATTGGGAACCAAACGAAGAAAAACGTATAGTAGAGATTCCAGTTAAAGTTACAAATGGTGGCGAGACAGTTACTGTGAAAGTCCAAGTTCCAATTCTACGTGATACAGATGGAGACGGTATTCCAGATGTTAAGGATCCAGACGATGACAACGATGGAATTCCAGATGAACAAGACAAAAATCCAAAAGTAGCGGATGGATTAACAGGAACAGTAGAAGGAAAAACTGTAACAGAAAAAACACCAGTACCAGCAAATACTAAGGTAGTAACACCAAACAAACCAGGAACAACGATTACAGTAGATAATCCAGTAAATGGTTTAACAGTAGATGGCAATGGTAACTTAACAGGAACACCAAAAGTAGACAATTGGGAACCAAAAGAAGAAGAACGTACAGTAGAAATTCCAGTTAAACTGAAAAAAGGAACAGAAGAAACTGTAGTTAAAGTTCCAGTTAAAATTCAACGTGATACAGATGGAGATGGTATTCCAGATGTTAAGGATCCAGACGATGACAACGATGGAATTCCAGATGAACAAGACAAAAATCCAAAAGTAGCGGATGGATTAACAGGAACAGTAGAAGGAAAAACTGTAACAGAAAAAACACCAGTACCAGCAAATACTAAGGTAGTAACACCAAACAAACCAGGAACAACGATTACAGTAGATAATCCAGTAAATGGTTTAACAGTAGATGGCAATGGTAACTTAACAGGAACACCAAAAGTAGACAATTGGGAACCAAAAGAAGAAGAACGCACAGTAGAAATTCCAGTTAAACTGAAAAAAGGAACAGAAGAAACTGTAGTTAAAGTTCCAGTTAAAATTCAACGTGATACAGATGGAGATGGTATTCCAGATGTTAAGGATCCAGATGATGACAACGATGGAATTCCAGATGAGGAAGAAATCAAAAATGGAACAGATCCAAAAACACCAACAACTCAGACTCCTACAATCGCAATTACTCAACAACCAAATGGAGATGCGATTGTAACGCCGAAGAAACCAGATGGAACAACATACCCACCAGGAACTAAGGTAGAAATTCCAGGTGAAGATGGAAATACAATCACTGTAACAATAGGAGACAATGGTTCAGGAGAAGTACCAAATGATAAACTTCCAAAAGGAGAAGTACCAGGTACAGGAACAGTAACAGAACCTAACAAGAAACCATCGAAACCAGTAGATGTAACGACACCAGCACGTAAGACACCAACACTAGATGTTGAACAAGATCCTAAGACAGGTGACGTAACAATAACGCCGAAGAAACCAGATGGGTCAACATACCCACCAGGAACTAAGGTAGAAATCTCAGGGAAAAGATAAAGATGGTAACCCAACTACAATTACAGTAACAATTGGTGAAGGTGGTAAAGGTAAAGTACCGAACAGCGAATTACCAGAAGGTAAAGTACCAGGAACAGGTAAGATTACAGAACCAGGAAAACCAGCAGTGGAAGTACCAAATGTAGAAACACCAAGTAAGATAATTCCAGGTGCTCCAACAACAGAACAACCAGGTAAGATTGAAATCACAAGAAAACCAAATGGAGACGCTGTAGTAACACCGAAGAAACCGGATGGAACAACATACCCACCAGGAACTAAGGTAGAAATTCCAGGTGAAGATGGAAACACAATCACAGTAACGATTGGAGACAATGGTTCAGGAGAAGTACCAAATGATAAACTTCCAAAAGGAGAAGTACCAGGAACAGGAACAGTAACAGAACCTAATAAGAACCCATCGAAACCAGTAGATGTAACGACACCAGCACGTAAGACACCAACACTAGATGTTGAACAAGATCCTAAGACAGGTGACGTAACAATAACGCCGAAGAAACCAGATGGAACAACATACCCACCAGGAACTAAGGTAGAAATTCCAGGAAAAGATGGAAACACAATCACAGTAACAATTGGAGAAGACGGTAAAGGAAAAGTACCAAACAGTGAGTTACCAGAAGATAAAGTACCAGGAACAGGTAAGATTACAGAACCAGGAAAACCAGAAGTGGAAGTACCAAATGTAGAAACACCAGGTAAGGTAACAACAGAACAACCAGGTAAGATTGAAATTACACGTAAACCAAATGGAGATGCGATTGTAACGCCGAAGAAACCAGATGGAACAACATATCCACCAGGAACTAAGGTAGAAATTCCAGGTGAAGATGGAAATACAATCACTGTAACAATAGGAGACAATGGTTCAGGAGAAGTAGCAAATGATAAACTTCCAAAAGGAGAAGTACCAGGTACAGGAACAGTAACAGAACCTAATAAGAAACCATCAAAACCAGTAGATGTAACGACACCAGCACGTAAGACACCAACACTAGATGTTGAACAAGATCCTAAGACAGGTGACGTAACAGTAACGCCTAAGAAACCAGATGGGTCAACATACCCACCAGGAACTAAAGGTAGAAATTCAGGAAAAGATAAAGATGGAAACCCACTACAATTACAGTAACAATTGGTGAAGATGGTAAAGGTAAAGTACCGAACAGCGAATTACCAGAAGGAAAAGTACCAGGAACAGGTAAGATTACAGAACCAGGAAAACCAGAAGTGGAAGTACCAAATGTAGAAACACCAAGTAAGATAATTCCAGGTGCTCCAACAACAGAACAACCAGGTAAGATTGAAATCACAAGAAAACCAAATGGAGACGCTGTAGTAACACCGAAGAAACCGGATGGAACAACATACCCACCAGGAACTAAGGTAGAAATTCCAGGTGAAGATGGAAACACAATCACAGTAACGATTGGAGACAATGGTTCAGGAGAAGTACCAAATGATAAACTTCCAAAAGGAGATGTACCAGGGAAACAGGAACAGTAACAGAACCTAACAAGAACCCATCGAAAACCAGTAGATGTAACGACACCAGCACGTAAGACACCAACACTAGATGTTGAACAAGATCCCAAGACAGGTGATGTAACAGTAACGCCGAAGAAACCAGATGGAACAACATATCCCACCAGGAACTAAGGTAGAAATTCCCAGGTAAAAGATGGAAACACAATCACAGTAACAATTGGTGAAGACGGTAAAGGTAAAAGTACCAAACAGTGAGTTACCAGAAGATAAAGTACCAGGAACAGGTAAGATTACAGAACCAGGAAAACCAGAAGTGGAAGTACCAAATGTAGAAACACCAGGTAAGGTAACAACAGAACAACCAGGTAAGATTGAAATTACACGTAAACCAAATGGAGATGCGATTGTAACGCCGAAGAAACCAGATGGAACAACATATCCCACCAGGAACTAAGGTAGAAATTCCAGGAGAAGATGGAACAACAATCACAGTAACAATAGGAGACAATGGTTCAGGAGAAGTACCAAATGATAAACTTCCAAAAGGAGAAGTACCAGGTACAGGAACAGTAACAGAACCTAACAAGAAACCATCTAAACCAGTAGATGTAACAACACCAGCGCGTAAGACACCAACATTAGATGTGGAACAAGATCCTAAGACAGGTGATGTAACGGTAACACCTAAGAAACCAGATGGAACAACATACCCACCAGGAACTAAGGTAGAAATCCCAGGTAAAGATGGAAACACAATCACAGTAACAATTGGTGAAGATGGTAAAGGTAAAGTACCAAACAGTGAGTTACCAGAAGGTAAAGTACCAGGAACAGGTAAGATTACAGAACCAGGAAAACCAGCAGTGGAAGTACCAAATGTAGAAACACCAAGTAAGATAATCCCAGGTGCTCCAACAACAGAACAACCAGGTAAGATTGAAATTACACTCAAAAACCAAATGGAGATGCGATTGTAACACCTAAGAAACCAGATGGAACAACATACCCACCAGGAACTAAGGTAGAAATTCCAGGAGAAGATGGAACAACAATCACAGTAACAATTGGAGACAATGGTTCAGGAGAAGTTCCGAATGATAAACTTCCAAAAGGAGATTTACCAGGAAAAGGAACAGTAACAGAACCTAACAAGAACCCATCGAAACCAGTAGATGTAACAACACCAGCGCGTAAGACACCAACATTAGATGTGGAACAAGATCCTAAGACAGGTGATGTAACGGTAACACCTAAGAAACCAGATGGAACAACATATCCACCAGGAACTAAGGTAGAAATCCCTAGGTAAAGATGGAAACACAATCACAGTAACAATTGGTGAAGATGGTAAAGGTAAAGTACCAAACAGTGAGTTACCAGAAGATAAAGTTCCAGGTACAGGTAAGATTACAGAACCAGGAAAACCAGCAGTGGAAGTACCAAATGTAGAAACACCCAGGTAACCCAGGTAACAACAGAGCAACCAGGTAAGATTGAAATTACACGAAAACCAAAATGGAGATGCGATTGTAACACCCTAAGAAAACCAGATGGAACAACATACCCACCAGGAACTAAGGTAGAAATTCCAGGAGAAGATGGAACAACAATCACAGTAACAATTGGAGACAAATGGTTCAGGAGAAGTTCCGAATGATAAACTTCCAAAAGGAGATTTACCAGGAAAAGGAACAGTAACGGAACCTAACAAGAAACCCATCGAAACCAGTAGATGTAACAACACCAGCGCGTAAGACACCAACATTAGATGTGGAACAAGATCCTAAGACAGGTGATGTAACGGTAACACCTAAGAAACCAGATGGAACAACATATCCACCAGGAACTAAGGTAGAAATCCCAGGTAAAGATGGAAACACAATTACAGTAACAATCGGTGAAGATGGTAAAGGTAAAGTACCAAACAGTGAGTTACCAGAAGATAAAGTTCCAGGTACAGGTAAGATTACAGAACCAGGAAAACCAGCAGTGGAAGTACCAAATGTAGAAACACCAGGTAAGGTAACAACAGAGCAACCAGGTAAGATTGAAATTACACGAAAACCAAATGGAGATGCGATTGTAACGCCTAAGAAACCAGATGGAACAACATACCCACCAGGAACTAAGGTAGAAATTCCAGGAGAAGATGGAACAACAATCACAGTAACAATTGGAGACAATGGTTCAGGAGAAGTGCGAATGATAAACTTCCAAAAGGAGATTTACCAGGAAAAGGAACAGTAACAGAACCTAACAAGAACCCATCGAAACCAGTAGATGTAACAACACCAGCGCGTAAGACACCAACATTAGATGTGGAACAAGATCCTAAGACAGGTGATGTAACGGTAACACCTAAGAAACCAGATGGAACAACATACCCACCAGGAACTAAGGTAGAAATCCCAGGTAAAGATGGAAACACAATCACAGTAACAATTGGTGAAGATGGTAAAGGTAAAGTACCAAACAGTGAGTTACCAGAAGATAAAGTTCCAGGTACAGGTAAGATTACAGAACCAGGAAAACCAGCAGTGGAAGTACCAAATGTAGAAACACCAGGTAAGGTAACAACAGAACAACCAAGTAAGATTGAAATTACACGTAAACCAAATGGAGATGCGATTGTAACGCCTAAGAAACCAGATGGAACAACATATCCACCAGGAACTAAGGTAGAAATTCCAGGATGAAGATGGAAACACAATCACTGTAACAATAGGAGACAATGGTTCAGGAGAAGTACCAAATGATAAACTTCCAAAAGGAGAAGTACCAGGTACAGGAACAGTAACAGAACCTAATAAGAAACCATCAAAACCAGTAGATGTAACGACACCAGCACGTAAGACACCAACACTAGATGTTGAACAAGATCCTAAGACAGGTGACGTAACAGTAACGCCTAAGAAACCAGATGGGTCAACATACCCACCAGGAACTAAGGTAGAAATTCCAGGAAAAGATGGAAACACAATTACAGTAACAATCGGTGAAGACGGTAAAGGAAAAGTACCAAACAGCGAATTACCAGAAGGTAAAGTACCAGGAACAGGTAAGATTACAGAACCAGGAAAACCAGCTGTAGAAGTTCCAGTAGTAACACCAGGTAAGGTAACACCAAATGTACCAACAAAACCAGCTGAACCAACAAAACGTTTAGCTAACACAGGTACAACTGAAACTAATACTGGATTAGCAGGATTAGGATTAGGAATCCTAGGTGGATTACTTGCAGCAGCAAGACGTCGTAAAAACGACAAAAACTAATTTAAAGTTTATAATAAATCTTTAAGTATAGTCGAAAGCCCTCGATATTTTTCGAGGGCTTTTTTGGTTCTGTGTCAAATTGATTAGTAAGCGTCGTAAGCGTCCAATAACGAGGTATCTACTTTGAAACAAAAATTTCTTTATAATACAAACATAAAAGAAAAAAATGTAGGAAGATAAAATGTCAAAAACAAATTGTACCATTAGACGTTGGTTATTCACCAAAAAGAAGGAAATCTAATGCGATTATACTAAAGCTTCGTAAGAGGAAAATGGAATGGGTGCTTTACGATTCGTTGATAAATAGCCATTATTTTTAAAAATAATGTTAAACTTAGTGAAATAAGAAAAAGTAAATAACCCCGTTTAACGGGTAGCGAGCATATCAAAAATACATAGTGCTTGAACGAACAAAATGTACTGTTATACCTAAGAGAAAACCACCCTTTTCAGGAGTGGTCCTTATTATCTGTATTTCTATTTGTTGTTCTATTAGCACGAGTAGAATCATTAGTTGTGTTTCTTGAAGATGATTGAGTTTGAGAGTTATTATTACTAGTTCTATTCGTAGCTGATGCAGAATTCGTTAATGAATTGAAAACTGTTGTAAGAGCTGAACGAGTATCACGCTGTTTTGAAGCAATAGCAGCTTGATAAACCGCATCTCTATCAGTACCAGCATACATGTAGTCAGTTTCTGTATTTCTTTCTTTAGCATACTCGACACCATTTTTCATTTCAATCCCTGCAGGTTTTTCAAATGATGTGGGAATTTTATTACCTGACACTTTTTTCATTACATCAGCCATGATTACTTGTGTAGTTTGTGCTTGTTCTGATGATAGAGCTTTTGCAGCGGAGTCTAGCACATCTGCACCTTGCCAAACAGACACTGTATAATCGGTTGTATAACCAATCATCCAACTGTCTTTAGTAGAATTTGCAACATCTATTCCAAAATTATAGTAAGCAGAGTCATCGAATGTACTTGAACCAGATTTACCGGCCATATCGAAATTATCTACTTTTCCGTTTGGAGAAGTACCATTACTAGTTAGAACACCTTTTAATACATTTGTTATTAAATATGCAGTTTCTTCTGACATAGCTTTAACAGGTTCATTTTTGATATTTGGTAGTTCTTTACCGTTAGCATTAAAAATTTTAACAATTGTAGAAGGTTTATTATAGTATCCTTTGTTACCAAATGATGCGAAGGCACCAGCCATTTGAGTTGGAGAAACACCATCAACGTTTCCTCCAATTGCTGTAGTTGGTTCATCTTTTGTTACAGGTATACCAAGTTTCTCAGCAAAGTGTTTAGATCTCTCATACCCGACTGTTTCAAAGGCGCGAACAGCAGGAATGTTGTAAGACCAAGATAAAGCCCTACTCATAGATACAGAACCGTGGTAAAGTCTATCCCAGTTTTGTATAAAGAAGTTTGTTCCTGCAATTTGATAAGGTGTATCTGAGAATGTAGTTTGGGCATCCCATCCGTAGTATTCAATACCAGGAGCGTAATCAATTATTGGTTTAATAGATGAACCGGGTTGAACACGGGCATCAACTGCATAATTATATCCTCCAGCTTTGTAATTTTTTCCACCACCAATTGCTTCTATAAGTCCGGTCTTCGTATTAAGGACTGATATAGCGGCTTGAGAAGCATGAGGTTTCATAGGAGTACTTTGATTATCTAGCATGTTTTGAACATATGTTTGTAATTCTGGATTTAAATTAGTATAGATTTTTAATCCCATTGAAAGAGGATCTTTAATATTTTCAAAATTTTGATTTTCTTTTAATTCTTTTGTTATTTGATCGATATATGCAGCATACTTAGGGTTATAAGTATGCTGATTTGCACGCTCTTCTTTTGTTTTTTCAACGATTCCCTCCATTATAGGAGTGCTAAGTGCATTGTTGTATTCGTCTTCTGTAATTTTATCATTATTAAGAAGTGCGTATAAGACTGTATCCTACGCTCCTTTGCTTGTTCAGGATAATCATAAGGATTATATAGGATTGGTTGCTGAGGTATACCAGTTAAGAGAGCAACCTGAGGTAGTGTTAATTGATTTAACTCTTTATTATAAAAGTATTTGGCTGCTGTTTTAATACCGTATTGTCCATCAGAATAATATATTTTATTCATATACATCTCTAATATATCATCTTTAGAATATCTGTTTTCTAACTTAAGAGAAAGATATGCTTCTTGAATTTTACGTTGTAATGATTTATCAGATGTTAGTAATGAATTTTTTACTACTTGTTGTGTTATTGTACTTGCACCTTTGTTGTGCAGAATTAGAACGAATATTTACAAGGAGTGCTTTGATAAGACGAATAGGATCGATACCTATATGTGATTGGAATCTTGTGTCTTCTGTAGAAAGGACAGCATCTGTGATATTTTTTGGAATATCATTTATTGATACATATTCTCTTTTTTCAGCACCAACGGTAGCTATTAAATTAAGATTTTTATCATAAATTTCAGATGATAAAGGATCTTGTAAATTAGCCTGAGTAATATCTGGAACATCCTTTAATTCTTTTGCAAACAGTATTAAAATGGTAAAAGAATAATACTAAGCATATTGAAAAAAAGATAGAACTAATATATTTGAATAAAAGTTTTCATCTATTATTAAAACTCACTTTCATTATTTTTTTATAATAGTTATATAATCTAATCTTATTTTTGTAGTTAAATGATAATTCAAATGCAGTTGCTTCAAATTCACTAAGTTTTTATTGACTTTCTTCCTCCCGTTTTGAGCCCGATTAAAGAAGAATACGAATCTCTTAAATGGAAGTAAGAAAGTTTTATCGATTTTTTAAATCTAACTATAATAAAAAGTTATTCCACCATGATTTAAAAATTTTTGCATATGTTCTATTTGATGCTTATGAATATTATTTAAAAGAAAATGATGTAGCTGAATTAGTTTCTTTAGCCTCAAAATCAATATATTTTCCATTCCAAAGACCATTGTAATCCGTAGTAGAAGGAGTTTTATAAAATGCTTTTGTAATCATAGCACTCGCTCTATTAGGATAATTAACATCTACAATTTGAATAGGAATAGGTTTTTTTATGAATAACTGCAATATCATTATTTAAGTAATATTTATTCGCAAAATTTATATCTTCCTCGAGTTCCATACCACGATTAGAATATTTTGTTTTTTTGAATGAAATTACTTTTCTTATTAGGATAATTAAACATATATCCCTCCATAAAATAATTATCCTATATATTATACTATATTATTAGCGAAAATTAAATTGGTAATAATCAAAAACAATATATTTTTTTAAAAAAATATTAAATTAATGAGTTAAAGTGAAATGCTAGGTAGGTAAGAAGAATATTAAATTATTATATTATTAATTTATAAAAATATTTATATTTTTGCAGATTGTTGACAAAACGACCAAAATATCAATGAACATATTGATGTTTTTGGTCGTTTTTCATAAGCCTTATGACTAAAAGCATCAGTAGTATTAAGAGATGATTATACCTCTCTTAGTGCTATTGTTTTTCATATTTTGAACGCAACAAGACAACCAAGCGTACGACTGTACTTTTGGCTTTACTCTATATTGTGCATATCTGTATCCATGATTTTGTTTTGAATCTGCAAAAGCTACGTTCTATTGTTTCTTTTCTTCTCTTATACAATAGTTTTCCTTCTTTTTGATATACGTCTTAATCTAGCTTCATCATAATAATCCGCATTTATATGGCGTCTTACTATTTTTCTTCTCGTTTTTATCATCACTTTTTTATATTGTTTATATCCAGTTCTATCTATATTTCTGTATCTAAATATTTCTCCTGTTCGTTTATCCACATATATATCTTTTTCTGGTAAATATTTGAAATATTTTTTTATCTTTTGATTTTTGAGAATCTTCTATATCCTATTACTGAAAATATATATCTAACTGTTTTAGTATGTCTAGAGAATAATATCCGCTATCTAACGCAACTTTTCCTGGTGTTAATCGAAATTTTTCTATCTGATTTAATCTATCTATATATGGACCACTATCATGAACGTTTCCTGGGTTATGTGACAATCCATGATTATATTATTTTTCCCATCTACTGTTCTATGGTCTAAATACATAAAACCTTCTTCTTTATGATCTCTGTGATAATAACCGCTATCCGGATCGAGTTGTGTTAACTCGTTGTCTTTTTAGTTCTTCTTTTTCTTTATATTCAAAAAGGCTTTTTCCTATTTTTCTCTCTCTTCGTTTATTTCTTTTTCTAAATCTAATTTTTCTATTTTTGTAGTTACTTCAACTTTGAATTTCTTTTTATTTGCGTTAGCTTTTATATGTGTTGAATCAGTAAAAACTCAGTGCCTCCAACTAATTTTTATCAATTGCTTGGTTCACTATATTTATAAATATTTGTTCAGAATACATCAGTTCCTTGGAATCGTCGAATATAGTTTTTGTGAAAATGTAGAGTAGTGTGGAACTGGTTTGAAAATGGTATCCTAAAAACCATCTAAATGCAGCATCTGTTTCTATTCTTTTTATTGTTTCTCTCATTGATTTTATTCCATAGAAATCTTTTAAAAACACTAATTTGAATAATACTACAGGGGTCTAAACAATTTCTACCTGATGTGTGGCTATAGTATTCTTCTGTCAAATCATAAAATAAATTTAAAATCAATAGCTTTATCTACTTTTTCTTAAAAATGATCTTTAGGTACTATTTCTGATAATGTCATTAGTATTATTTCATCTTTGATATTTTTCTACTTTATTAAACATACTAAAACCTCCTTTGTATACTTATATTATACCATTTTAAGGATTTTATTTCAGTTAAAAACAGGCTGTTGACCCTATTTGTCAACAGCCTGATAAAATATTTATATTTTTGTCATTTTATGACTAAAGAAAAAGTTATATCATAGATATCAAAATTCGATATAGTAGGAGCTGGCTGTTTAAAAATTAGGTATCTTAGAAAAATTGGATTTGAATTAATTAAAGAAAGGTTAAGTATATATTTATAAAAATGAAATTATTTGAAAAAATAATAGATTTGTGGTATAATATAGTTAATTTTAAAAATGAGAGGTGGTATTGTTATGAGACAATCAAGAACATTTATTCCAACAACAAGAGAAGTACCATCCTCTGCAGAAGCAACAAGTCATAAGTTGCTTATCAAAGCGGGGATGGTGAAGCAGGTATCTGCAGGAGTTTATACTCATCTTCCCTTGGCTACAAGAGTAATTCAAAAAATTGAAAAAGTAATAAGAGAAGAACATGAAAAATTGACGCTGTAGAATTATTAATGCCAATTTTACAATCAGATGAATATTGGAAGAAATCTGGTCGTTGGAATAAGATGGGAGACGAATTAATTCGTGTTACTGATAGAAAAAATGCAGGATATGCATTAAGTCCAACAGCAGAAGAAATTATCTGTCAAACAGTTAGTAATATGGTAACTTCATATAAACAACTTCCAGTAAACTTGTACCAAATTCAAACTAAATTTCGTGATGAAATTCGTCCACGTTTAGGTTTATTACGTTGTAAAGAGTTCATTATGAAAGATGGTTATTCTTTCCATGATTCTCCAGAATCATTAAGAGAAACATATAAAGATTATTATCAAGCATACAGTAATATTTTTGATAGATTTGAACTTAAATATCGTGCGGTAAAAGCTGACTCAGGTAATATTGGAGGAAGTTATACTCATGAATTCCAAGCATTAGCAGAAGTTGGGGAAGATACTATTGCATACACTGAAGAGAGTGACTATGCAGCAAATATTGAAACTGCGGCGGTAGTAGAACAAAACTACACTATGCCTACAGGTTTCGAGAAAAAAGAACGTAGTTTATTAGAAACTCCAAATCAACAAACAATTGATGATATTGCTGCATATTGTGGAGTGGAAGTTAACCGTGCAATGAAAGCATTAGCTTTGAAAGCTGATGGAGAATTCTATTTAGTTCTTATGCGTGGTAATGATCAACTTAATGATATTAAATTCATGAAAGCTACAGGAACTTCAGAAGTTGAAATGGCAACAGAACAAGAAATTGAAGAAGTTATGGGTGGAGTAGTAGGTTACATGGGACCATTCGGAATTAAAAATTGTAGAGTAATCGGTGATAATGCTATTAAATATATGTATAATCACAGTTGTGGAGCAAATAAAAAAGGCTTCCACTATATTAATGTAAATCCAGGTGATTATGAAATAGAAGCTCACTATGATCTTCGTATGATTGAAGAAGGAGATTTAGCTGAGGATTTATCAGGACCAATTAAATTTGCTAAAGGTATTGAAGTAGGACAAGTATTCGAACTTGGTAAAGGATATTCTGAATCTATGGATATTACTTACTTAGATGCAAAATGGTCGTGCAAATCATTTTTACATGGGATGCTATGGTATTGGAGTTACTCGTGTTATTTCAGCAATTATTGAACAACATAGTGATGAAAAAGGTATTATTTGGCCTAAAGAAGTGGCTCCGTATCAAGTTCATCTAGTATGCGTTGATGTTGAAGAGAAGAACAAGTTAAACTTAGTGAGGAACTATATGAGCAACTAACAGCAGCTGGCTACGAAGTTCTTTATGATGATAGAGCAGAACGTGCTGGTGTTAAATTTAACGATGCTGATCTTATCGGTATTCCATTACAAGTAGTTGTTGGGAAAAAGCTGGAGAAGGAATAGTTGAAGTTAAGGAAAGAAAAACTTTAGAAAAAGTTGATACAAGTTGCTGATGTGTTAGCTAAAGTAGAAGCATTTTATAAATAATAAAAAACTAATGAATGCCAATTAAAAAAATAAATAGTTGTTAAGAAAATAACCATTTGTTTTTTAGTTGGTATTTTTAGTATAATTTAGTTATGTATAATATATTCTTGTTTATAGAAAATATATTAAAAATTGTATGATAAGTCAATTCATTTTTATCTTTATATAGAATTAAGATGAATGAATTTTTTATGTTTAATAGAAGTTATTAGAATTATTGTGGAAATTAATTTTTTCTCTTTAATGGTAGATTAGAGAGGTACTTAGAAATTAATGAAAAATATAGTCAGTTATATAAAAAGTAGGAGGAATCATGAGTAATAAACATTTTTTTCTTTATTAGTTAAAACATTAGAATTAGAAGAACAGTTATCAATTCAAAAATTCATAAATTATTCTTTTAGATAATATAGAAAAAGATAATAAGAATAAGATTTGGACGTTTAATTTTAGTGGAGAAAGTTTACCTTCAGTAGAAGAATTAACATTACTTATTCAGAAATTGTGAGAAAATTTCTAGGTGATTATATTGTTAATTATCGTTTGAAAGTTAGTAGAGGTAGTTACAGATGAGCAAATAAAAAGAATTTTGGAAATATGTAATATTAGAAAAATTTCTCAGAGATTTCTCAAGTTCTAATGGAGAGTATTTTTATTTAGTGAAGTTGAAGTTAACAATAGTGTTTTAACTATGAAGATAATGGCTCCATCTATCTGGAATAATTTTATTAATGAACGAAAACAACAAATAATAAGTAGTTATGCAAATTTAGGTATTGAAATTAAAAGACATTATTCCTAATTTTTCTAAAACTGATGTTGAAGCGGTACTAGTGAGTCAAGAAGAAAAATTTCCAGAAATCGTTAAGTTAGAGGAAATAGAGAAAAAGAGATGAGAGAAAACCAAAAGGAACCTGAAAGAAAATTTGTTGCCTTTGGAGGCGGTGGTGGAACTCGATATGGGCAAGAAATTCGCGATGAGGACATCGTAGAAATCAAGGATGTTGTTGGTTATGCCGGAGATGTAACTATAATGGCTCAGGTTTTTGGGACTGAAGAGATTGTTCATAGAAATGGGTCTAGCCAGTATCGTTTAAAGCTTACAGATTATAGTGATTCTATAATACTAAGATTATTTGGTAATAATCCTAATTCAAAATTTCAAAATAAACGTAAGAATGAATTAATCGACCTAGTAAAAGGAATCAAAAAAGGTCAATGGCTTAAAATTCATGGGGCTGTAGTAATGACCCATATTTAAGAGACACAATCATCGAGCCCTAAGTCTCATTGAGGTTGCTCATAAAGAAGAGAAAAAAGATAATTATAATGGGCGTAAACGAATTGAGTTAAATACTCATACGAAGATGAGTCAGCTTGAGGGTATTTCTTCAGCTAAAGAATATTTATCTCGAGCTATGAATTGGGGACATGAAGCCATTGCTTTTACAGATACGTATGGTGTTCAAGCATACCCTGAAATTTGTTTAAGTTCTAAAGGGAAGGATATTAAACCAATATATGGGTTAAATGCTTTTATCATGGATGATAGTATTACTGCTACGACAAATCCCAAAGAACTCAAATTAAAAGATGCTACGTATGTTGTATTTGACGTTGAGACTACGGGTCTTTCAGCAGAACGTGATAGATTAATCGAGATTGCGGCGGTTAAGGTAAAAAATGGAGCTGAAATAGATAGTTTTGAAAGCTATATTAATCCACAAAGACCTATTTCAGAACTTATTACAAGACTAACGAGTATTACTAATGATGATGTTAAAGATGCTCCACTTGAAAAAGAAGTAATGACTAACTTTTATAATTGGTTAGATAAAAGATGACATATTAGTAGCCCACAATGCGAAGTTTCGATCTTTGGATTTTTAGATACTTGTTTTTGAGCGCTTTAGGTTTAGAGAATAAAAAATAATGCCAGTATAGATACATTATTCGTCTCTCGTGCTGAAAAATAAAGAAGCGAAAAAGACATGGTCTTAGCAACTTTAGCTAAACTATACAAAGTTCGCTTAGTTCAACACCACAGAGCTATTTACGATACAAAAGCGACGGCAGAAATTTTTGTAAAAATGCTAGATCGACTTTATGAATTAGGGAATTGAATATCATAATGAAATAGATGAAAAAGATTGACTTGGAGCTTGCACATAAGCGTTCGAGAACATTTCCCTTGTTCGATTTTTAGTAAAGAATGCTAAGGGTCTTAAAGATTTATTCAGATTAGTTTCATATAGTTGTACTAAGTACTTGAACTTCTGCTAAACCTACGATACCAGCGTAGTTTACTAGAACAATATCGTGAGATTTATTAATTGGTAGTGGTAATGGTGATAATGAAGTATTTGAAGAATTACTAAATTCAAAAAGAAGCTAAGGTGAGGATATAATTAATTTTTTACGATTATATTGAAATTCAACCAAAGCATCATTACGCTAATTTCATAAGAAATGAAAGAATAGCAGATAATGCTGAATTAGAAGAAATTCTGAAAAAAATTAATTCACTTAGCTAAGAAAAAGAAAAATTGTTGTCGCAACAGGGGATTGTTATTATTTAGATAAATATCAACATGTTTATCAGCAAATATTAAGACTAACTGTGAAAAAGTAATCCTGGTGCACGTGATTTGAAACCGATGGCTACATTTCTCACAACCGAAGAAATGTTAAAAAGAATTCTCTTATCTTGATGAACGATTAAGAGAAGAACTAGTTATTGATAATACGCATAAAATTAACGATATGATTGAATTAGTAGTTCCGTTAAAAAGACAAGCTATATACGCCTAATATTGAAGGAGCAGCTGATGAGGTCCGTAATTTGAGTTATGATATGGCTCATAAAATATATGGTGAAGAGCTGCCGGAAATAGTAGAAAAAGATTAGAAAAGAGCTTGCATCTATTATTGGTAATGGATTTAGTGGTTTATTTAATTTCACATAAACTTGTAAAAATCACTAGATGATGGATATCTAGTAGGTTCGAGGGATCGGTTGGGTCATCGACTTGTAGCCACAATGATGGAAATTACAGAGGTTAATCCACTAGCTCCACATTATGTTTGTCCCAAAATGTAAACATAGTGAATTCTTTCCTAAATGCTGAATATGCATCGGGATTTGATCTTCAAATAAAAATTGTCCTCATTGTGATGTTAAAATGACAAAAGACGGGCAAGATATTCCTTTCGAAACATTCTTAGGGTTTAATGGAGATAAAGTACCCGATATAGATTTAAATTTCTCTGGTGAATATCAAGCAACAGCTCACAACTTTACAAAAAGAGATTTTTGGTGAAGATTACGTATATCGTGCTGGAACTATTTCGACGGTAGCTGAGAAGACAGCTTTATTCATTTACTAGAGATTATTATGAGAAAAATGAAATAGAGAAAAGAAGTATAGATATTGAACGTATTGCAGCAGGATGTGAAGGTTCTAAGAGAACTACTGGTCAACACCCTGGAGGTATACTAGTAGTCCCTAATGATATGGATATTTTTGACTTTACGCCATATCAATTTCCCAGCCGATGATGAAACGAGTCCATGGAGAACAACTCACTTCGATTTCCACTCTATCCATGATAATATTTTGAAATTCGATATACTTGGACACGATGACCCGACTATGATTAGAAAGTTACAAGACTTGTCGGGTATTGATCCTAAAACAATAGATGTATCAGATCCTGAAGTGATGGGGATTTTCTCAACAGTTGAGGCGCTTGGTGTCACTAGAGATCAAGTAGATTCAGCAAGTGGAACATTTGGTATTCCTGAGTTTGGAACAAACTTTGTTATTCAGATGTTAGATGATACAAAACCGACTACCTATTCAGAATTAGTTCAGATATCTGGATTATCTCATGGTACGGATGTTTGGCTAGGTAATGCACAAGAATTAATTAAAAATGGTACTTGTGAACTTAAAGATGTAATTGGTTGTCGTGATGATATCATGGTATATTTAATTCACGCAGGATTAGAAGAAGGTTTATCTTTCAAAATAATGGAAAGTGTAAGGAAAGGTAAAGGACTAACGGAAGACTTTGAAAAAGAGATGATAGATAATAATGTACCAGAATGGTATATTGATTCATGTAAAAATCAAGTATATGTTCCCTAAAGCTCATGCATGTGCATATGTACTTATGGCGCTTCGAATTGCATGGTTTAAAGTGCATCAACCATTAACATACTACTGCGCTTATTATTCTGTCAGAGCTAGTGACTTTGACATTATTACGGTTGTTAAGGGAGCGGAAACGTTAAAAAGCGAAAAATAAAAAGAAATAAAAACTACAGATAAAAAAATGATTTGTCGAATAAAGATAAAGATGCCCTTGTAAGTTGTGAAATTGCAAAATGAGATGATGGAGAGAGATTTACATTCTCGAAAGTTGATTTAGAAAAATCAGCCAGCCATGATTACATAATTGAAGGAATACGTTAATTCCACCGTTTTCAATTGTTCCTGGACTTGGAGATAACGTAGCGAACAAAAATCGTTCAAGAGAGAAGAAAAAGCATTTTTATCAATAGAAGATTTCTCAAAACGAGGAAGTGTTTCCATCTACGGTAGTAGAATACTTAGAGAAATGGGGACATTAAAAGGTCTTCCCGAAAAAGCACAATTATCATTCTTTGATGAATTGTAATTGATAGAATTATTCATTTAAAATTAAAGTGATAAATAAATTATTCTACTTAATGAAATTATATTTTTCGAAAATTTATTTTTCATTTTTGTAGGATAATTTTATTATTCTATAAAAATTTTTAAAAATTAAAACCAGTTATAGAAAAAGTATAAATATATTATTGTTTATGTAAATAAAATTAATTTTATATTATATGTATGAAAAAAAGGTATACTTTCACATAAAATAAATATTAAAAAAATATTTATTCAAACTTTATTTATTTTTTAATTTGTGTAGTATTATATGTGGTATAAAATGTAAACAGAGAGATGGAGGAAACAACTTGGAAAAATAGTCGTTAAAGGTGGAACACCTTTAATAGGAGAAATACAAGTTTCTGGTGCAAAGAATGCAGCTTTGCCAATTTTAGCTGCAGGTCTATTGGCAACAGAGGTACAAGTAAATTTTTATAACGTTCCTAAACTATCAGATATTAAGACAATAGGATTATTATTTGAGAGTCTAGGAGTAAAGGTAGATTATAAACCAGAAGAAAATACTTTTAGAAAATGGATGCTAGAAAACCATTATTAACAGAGGCTTCATTTGAGTTTTGTTAGTAAAATGCGTGCTTCATTCTTAGTATTAGGGACCAATGTTAGCACGTGAAGGAAGTGCTAAAGTAGCGATGCCTGGTGGATGTTCGATTGGAAGTAGGCCTATTGATCAACATTTAAAAGGCTTTGAAGCATTAGGAGCTACAATTATCCAGGATGCTGGCTTTGTAGAGGCAAGAGCTGAAAAAGAATTAGAAGGAACAACAATTTTCTTTGATTTCCCAAGTGTGGGTGGAACTCAAAATGTTATTATGGCAAGCTGTTTAGCAAAAAGGGAAAAACTACTATTGTTAATGCAGCTCAAGAGCCTGAAATTGAGGATATGATTAACTTCCTAATTAAAATGGGAGCTAAGATTGAAGGAAAAGGAACTTCTGTTTTAGTTATCGAAGGAGTAGAAAAATTAGTAGGTACTGAATATACAGTAATGCCTGATCGTGTAGAAGCGGCTACGTATATGATTGCAGCAGCAGCTACTAAAGGGAATGTGTTAGTTAAAGGAGCACCTTATAAAGATAATGTTGCCTTAGTAAGTAAAATGCGTGAAATGGGCGTTAACATAGAAGTAGTTGATGAAACTTCTATGCGTTAAGTAACAAGCTAGACAGTTTAAAGACCCTGTTGATGTTAAGACGTTACCTCACCCAGGATTCTTAACAGATATGCAGTCTATTATGTGTGTATTAACATTATTAGCTGATGGTACTAGTACTATTACTGAGACTGTTTTTGAAAATAGATTTATGCATGTTGAAGAGTTACGCAGAATGAATGCGAAGATTAGAATTGAAGGTAGAAGTTCACTAATCGAAGGATTACCTCATTTTAGAAGGTACTACTAGTTAAAGCGACGGATTTACGTTCTGGAGCAGCTCTTGTTATCGCTGGGTTTAATGGCTACAGGAACTACTAAAAGTTATTGATATTTACCACATTGACAGAGGATATGTAGACATCGAAGAAAAATGAGAAAAACTAGGTGCAGATATTCAAAAGAATAGACGAGTAGAATTTATTATGAAATCAAATGATAAATTAGTAAGATATTTGCGAAATATCGCATTAATGATTATTATATTTTTATATAGGATTATTAATAGGATATACAATTTTAGGTAAGGGCAGTCTTTTCGATGCTTTAAGTTTAAAGCCGATAAGACATATTAAAGATATTATATACAATTAGGAGGAACTGAAGATGGCAAATGATTTATTTGTAGAACTTCAACAAAAATTAGAAGGGAAAAATGTACGTATCGTATTACCAGAAGCATATGATGAGCGTGTATTAGAAGCGGCTGTTAAATTAGGCGCTACTAGTTATGTTAAACCTGTGTTAGTTGGGAAAAAAGGAAAAGTAGAAGAGATTGCTAAGGGATTATCTTTAGATGCTTCTAAGTTAGAAGTTATTGATCACGAAAACTACGAAAAATTAGAAGAATTAGTTGCTAAGTTTGTAGAGCGTCGTGCAGGAAAAGTAACTGAAGAAAAAGCTCGTGAATTATTAAAAGATGTTAATTACTTCGGAACTATGTTAGTATACACTGGTGAAGTTGAAGGATTAGTATCTGGAGCAATTCATTCTACTGGAGATACTGTTCGTCCAGCATTACAAATAATTAAAACTAAACCAGGTACAAAACGTACAAGTGGTGCATTCATTATGAGTAAAGAAGACAAACGTTATGTATTTGCTGACTGTGCGATTAACCCAACGTTAGATGCAGAAGGTCTTGCTGAAATTGCAATTGAAAGTGCAAGAACAGCTAAAAGCTTTAACGTTGATCCAAAAGTAGCAATGTTAAGTTTCTCTACTTTAGGTTCAGCTGTTACTGAAGATACTACAAAAGTAGCAGAAGCTACTAAGTTAGTTAAAGAAAATGCACCTGAATTAGCGGTAGAAGGTGAATTACAATTTGATGCTGCAGTTGTACCTTCAGTTGCTAAATTAAAAGCTCCTAATTCGAAAGTACAAGGGGATGCTAATGTATTTGTATTCCCAAGTTTAGAAGCTGGTAATATTGGATACAAAATTGCTCAACGTCTAGGTGGGTTTGAAGCTGTAGGACCAATCTTACAAGGATTAAATGCTCCTGTAGAATGACCTATCTCGTGGATGTAATGCAGAAGATGTATACAAACTTTCATTAATTACAGCTGTTCAAGCTTTAGAAAAATAGATTTTAAAATTAAAGAGGTTGACTTTAGATTAACCTCTTTTTCTTTATAGCATATTTTTGACATCGTTTTTTAATTTTGTATAATTAAGTAAAGGATATTAGCTACACTTTATTGAGAAGAATATTGTTCATATTACAAATACAAAAAGGAGAAATTAGAAAAATAGGTTATTAAAATTTAAAAGGAGAGATCAATGATAGTAATTTATTTTAGAATATTGTAGGAATAGTATTTGATAAAGTGAGTAAAAAGGAGATGAATTATGAATGATTTAGATTATTTATAAGGCAAATTACTAGTCCGGTTGCGAATGTTATTGGTTTTGTTTGTATCTTTTATAGCTAATCTATGTTGCTTAGATTTTATACGAAAAGGATTGATAGAACAAATAATTTTTAATAGATGATAAAAATAGTAAAATTCGATAAGAGATAGAGTTTTTCTATTATTCAAATGGGTTTAGTCTATTTTTAAATATATAAAAAGATAGGTGGAGTAACTTTGTATTAGTGATTTTTATAGAATCATAAAATATAGGGTTACTTCCTTTTTAGTCTTTTATAATTGCATTTATACCAACTTATATGGTATTATATAATGATGTATAAATATGGAGGTAAACATGGTTGCGATAGAATCAAAAGATGACTTTATACGTTATAGATTTGTTAGAAGACTTTGGTGAATTTTACTTAGAATTAGAAAAATTTGCTGAAGAAAATAGAGTTCCAATAATTGATAAAATCGGGATAAGATTTTTAATTCAAATGCTGAAAGTTAAGAAAGCTAAGAATTTATTGGAAATAGGAACTGCAATTGGTTATACGTCAATTAAATTAGCTGAGAGAATAGGATGTAATGTTACTACTATTGAGCGTGATGATAAGATGTATAAAGAAGCAAAAAAATAATATAGAAAAGAGAAATCTAACTGATAAAATAACATTACTTCATGCCGATGCATTAGAACTTCAAGATGAAGTAGTGACAAACGCCCCATACGATGTAATATTCATTGATGGTGCTAAAAGTCAAAGTAGAAAGTTTTTTGAATTATATGAACCATATTTTGCTGAGGATGTCGTAGTTATTACGGATAATGTTCTATTCAAAGGAATGGTTGCTGATCCAAGTATTATTAAACATAGTAGAGATTTAAAACAACTTTCTAGAAAAAAATTAATAATTACAATGAATGGTTATTAAAACATGAAAATTATGAGAGTGTAATATTACCATTTGGAGATGGGATAACTATAACAACAAGAAAAATAAAATTATAGAACTGAGAAGTTAGTATATTTTATTAAGAGAGGATAAAAATGACAGTAGAGTTAGTTGTAACACCGAAAAGTATTGATCATATTTATGAACTGATAAATGTAGGAGCCGATAGTTTCGTTATTGGTGAAGAAAAATATGGATTACGTCTTGCTGGTGAATTTAAAAGAGAAGAATTAAAAAAGGCTATCGAGATTATTCACCAAGCAGGGAAAAAGGCATATGTTAGTGTAAATGCAATATTTCCATAATGAGCATATAGATGACCTAGTTGATTATTTACATTATTTATCAACACTAAATGTAGATGCTCTAATATATGGAGAACCAACAATTATTACAATTTTAAGAGAAGAAAATCTTGATTTTTAAACTTCAATGGGATCACATACATTAGCTACGAAACTCTTTCTCATGTAATTATTGGGGAAAACGTGGAGCATATAGAACATGTCTTTCAAAAAGAATTAACTATTGATGAAATTCTTGAAATTACAGGGAAAAAGTGAATATGAGATTGAAGTTCAAGTTCAGGGGAATGCTTTGTATGTTCCAATCTGTAAGAAAAATTGGTGGATAAACTATTTTTATGTATAGTGGTAAAGAGAAGTATATTGAAGAATATAGTAATTCTAAGAAACTATTCCTATACAGTCAAGATAGAAATGAACGTTATCCAATTTTTGAGGATTCAAATGGGACACACATCATGAGTGCAAATGATATCTGTGCGATAGAAGAATTAGATCGTCTAATCGAAGCAGGGGTAACTGCATTTAAGATTGAAGGTGTTTTTAAAAAGATGAAGATTACATCACAGAGGTTGTAACTATTTATCGTGATGCTATTGATCTTTATTATGAAGATAAAGAAGCATACGAAGATGAAAAACAAGATTTCTATAACGATATAGAAAGAATTAAACCAAAATATAGAGAAGTAGACTTAGGGTTCTTCTATAAGAAAACTATGTACTAGTATATTCTGAATTTTATAAAAGGGTAAGGTTTCCTATATAAAACCTAATAAAAAAGACAAGGAGGATGGGTCATACTTGAATGTGACCTTAACTTATGGCGATACCAAATATTTCAGAAATTAGAGACGGTAAGAGAGTAATAACGAAAAAACCAGAATTACTGCTTCCAGCAGGGAATTTAGAAAAATTAAAAATAGCTATTCATTACGGAGCAGATGCTGTGTTCTTAGGAGGACAGGAGTTTGGGCTTCGTAGTAATGCAGATAACTTCACAATTGAAGAGATTAAAGAAGGCTGTGAATTTGCAGCAAAATATGGAGCTGATATTTATGTTACAGCAAACATTATTGCGCACGATGAGAACTTTGAAGGATTAGATGAATTCTTAATAGCACTTCAAGATGCAGGAGTAAGAGGAATTATCGTAGCGGATCCATATATCATTGAAAGATGTAAAACTGTAGCTCCAAAAGTAGAGGTACATATCAGTACACAACAATCAATCTCAAACTATAAGGAAGTTAGATATTGGGAAAGCGAAGGAGTGCACCGAGTAGTATTAGCTCGTGAAACAGGATATGAAGAAATTAAAGAAATTCGTGAAAAAACAGATGTAGAGATTGAGATGTTTGTTCACGGTGCAATGTGTATAGCGTATTCTGGACGTTGTACATTAAGTAACTACATGACAGCTCGTGATAGTAACCGTGGAGGGTGCTGTCAATCATGTCGTTGGAATTATGACCTTTATGAAGAAGGAACTGATGAAGATACTAAATTATTCGATGAAGGTGCAAATCCTTATGCGATGAGTCCAAAAGATTTAACATTAATTGAAGCAGTACCAGAGATTATTGAATTAGGTATTGATTCGTTAAAAGTTGAAGGTCGTATGAAATCTATTCACTATGTAGCAACAGTTGCAAGTGTATATAGAAAACTAATCGATGATTATTGTGCTGATCCAGATAACTTTGAGATGACACCAGAATATAAATTAGAACTATATAAATGTGCTAACCGTGATACTGCGATGTCATTCTTCTATGAGATTCCTAAGTATTCTGAACAAATGTTTGGAAACGAAGGTGGTAAGAAAACAAATTATGACTTCGTTGGGCAAGTTCTTCACTATGATGAAGAAACTCAAATTGCAACAATTCAACAACGTAACTTCTTTAAAACTGGACAAGAAGTTGAATTCTTTGGACCAGAGATCGATACATTTAGACAAGTTATCGGAGAAATTTATGATGAAGATGGTGAATTACTAGATGCAGCAAGACATCCACTTCAAATTATTAGAACAAAATTAGACTCTAGAGTATTTAAAAGCAATATGATGCGAAAGGAAATGGGACGCTAATGGCTACAAAACGACCAAAAATTATCGGTATTGTTGGAGGAAGCGGTAGTGGTAAAACGACCGTTACAAAAAGAATTATAGACGAGTTAACTCAAGATAAAGTTGCTTTTAATCGAGCAGGATTATTATTACAAAGATCAAAGTCATATGACAATGGATGAAAGAGTTAAAACAAACTATGATCACCCTAGTGCATTTGATAACGAGTTACTTTACAATCATTTATTAGATTTAATCGAAGGGAAGGCTGTTGAATTACCAGTCTATGATTATGTAAATCACACTAGAAGTAGTGAACAGAAACACCAAGAACCTAAAGATGTAATTATTATCGAAGGTATGTTTGGTCTTTATTCAGAGAAACTACGTGAATTAATGGATATTAAAGATTTTTCGTTGATACTCCGAGTGATCTTCGTATCTTGCGAAGATTATTACGTGATATTAATGAGCGTGGAAGAACTGTAGAATCAGTAATAAATCAATATTTAGTGTCAGTTAGACCGATGCATGAAAAGTATATTAAACCAACTAAACAATATGCTGATATTATTGTTCCTGATGGTGGATATAATGATATAGCGATTGATATTTTAATAACAAAAATCAAATCGCTACTAGCAAAATAATAAAAAACGATATAATATAGAGTAGACTAAAAAGGAGTATCACTATGGCTTTTAGAAGAAAAATTAGAATATCAAATGACCCAAGAAGGTTATGACAAACTTGTTGAAGAATTAGAACACTATAAAAAAAGTAAAACGTCCAGAAGTAATTGAAAAAAATTAAAATTGCACGTAGTTTCGGGGACTTATCTGAGAACTCAGAGTACGATGCAGCAAAAAGATGAACAAGGATTTATCGAGCAAAGAATCTTAGAGATGGAACAAATGATTCGTTATGCTGTTATTATCGAATTAGACGAGAAATCAAGTACAATTCGTTTAGGTAACAAAGTAACTTATCAAGAACTACCAGATGGTTTAACAGAAACTTACAAAAATCGTAGGTAGTGCTGAGGCTAATCCCATTTTGAATTCAAAAATTTCAAATGAATCTCCAGTAGCTCAAGCTTTATTAGGAAAAGAAGTTGGGGATGTAGCAAAAGTTTCATTACCAACAGGTCCAGAAGATTCAATGGATATCAAGATTTTAGCGGTAGAATAGTATTATGATAGCATTAATCGGTGCAATGCCAGAAGAAGTGGCTATAATAAAAAGAAAAAGATAGAAAATTTACAAGAAAAGAAAAATAGCACATGTAACATTTTTATGAAGGTAAAATATGAAGGACGTGATATTGTTCTTATGTTAAGTTTACCAGGGAAGGTGAAATGCTGCTATTGCTACAACTCTATTATTAGATCACTATAAACCAGAATATGTGATTAATATAGGGTACATGTGGTGCCTTACAAGGTGATATGGAAATTGGGGATATGATTGTTGCAACAGAAGTAAGACATTTTGATGTTGATGCAACAGAGTTTGGCTATGAAATTGGTCAAGTACCACAAATGCCAGCAGCATATAAGAGTGATGAAGAATTACAAAAATTAGCTTCAGAGATAAGCTTTACCAGATCATAAAAATCCACTTTTGGGTTAGTGGGGACATCCGATTCTTTTTATCTCTAATAAAGAGTTGAAAAAGGAATATTGAAAAACTTTCCTAATATGCAAGTAGTTGAGATGGAAGCAGCAGCGATTGCTCAAACTTGTTACCAATTTGGAACAAAATTTATAGTTTGCCGTAGTGTAAGTGATAAGGCGGAAGAAGGAACACGAGTTACTTTTGATGAATTCTTACAAATAGCTGCAGTAAACTCATCAATATTAACTACAGAACTAATAAAAACTTTTAAAAATTAATTATAAATCAGCAAAGGAGAGCAAAAAGCTTTTTCTTTGCTGTAATATTTATGTGAAGTAGGAGGAAAGTATGATAACTATATTATCGAAATTATTTTTAATATTAACATCTGAAAAACTTCCCGAGATATACTTTGAAAATCAATTAAAAAGTGGAGGCTATACAAAAGAAGAATTAGATATAATCTGTAAAATTGTAAAAGATGATTATACAAGATATAGAAAAAGGGTTTCAGAGTAGCAGTAGTAATGGTATTTTTTTCAAACTTCATTTGTATTATTTCTCGGATATATATGAAGAGTCCCTGGAGCATTTTTAATTGATATGTTTGATTTTATTTATTGTGATATTTACATTGATATCTATGTTTGATTTATGTACAAAAAGTCAATAAAATTCGAAAAACATTTTTTAAAAGCAGTGAAAAAAAAGGTTATCCAGAATTATATAATGAATATGAAGATAAGTTACATGAATATGTAGATTAAAAAAATATTATAGTCATAATTTTTATGTAATTAATTGTATTGAAAAATGTTATAAAAATGTTAAGATAAAGTAGATAAATATTATTTAAGGAAAAGAAAAATGAAAAATATTACTGAAAGAAGATCCTTTAATTATTTGAAGAATTTAGTTCAGATAAGTTTGGGATTATTGATATTTTATTTAATTTTTTTCCTATTTTAAAAAAAGAGATAGTTAGTTTAGACTTTCAAAAAAATACATCATCTCACTCTAACTATAGGAGAGATGAAAATTTTTTTAGTAGTTTTTATTATTTGGTCTATTAGGTATAAGTATTTTTATGTTTATATGATTATTTTGTTCTAAAGGCTATTAATTTAACGAAAAATATGTCTTCATTCCGTATTTTTTTAAAATTAGTTTTATGACTAACACATTAAATATGGTATCTAGGTTTTTGGTGGTTTTATTGGTGCGGACTTAGATATTATATGTATAAACCATATACAAAAAAATGGAAAAAACATTAGTTACTGCAATAGGGATGATTCTTATTTCTATGCTTTCTGGAATCAGTCTATTATCAATTTTTGTAGTATTAAATGTCTTTTCCAGGACAAGCGTTATATGCTAATAATAAAAATCTTTTATTATTCATTAATATTGATGTCTTTATTTTTTTACCATTATATCTATTTTTTTAATTTGAGAAAACCAAGAATTAGAACGGATAGATACTTTGAGTGTTAAATTGACAGTAATTTCTTTTTTTAGAATGGGTATTTGCAGCCCTTATTATTCTTATGATTCTTTATTTTTTTATACGGGAGATTTAGTAGCTGATAAGGAATTACAGATAATGGGAGTTATAATAGTAGCATCAATAGTAGGATTATTAACTATGATTCCAGGAGGTTTAGGTACTTTTGATACTTTAGTTCTTATCGGACTTAAAAAAATTTGGGTATAAATCCAGAAATTATAGGTGCGACAATTATAATATATAGATTGTCATATTATGTTGTTCCATTTTACTATTGGATGTTTTATGTTCCTAAGTGAAGGGAATTAGAATGATAAAAGATAAATTTAAGAGAGGAGAAAAAGTTATGATTACGACGATAATTTATACGATAGTTGCCTATTTTATTGGAAATGTAATGGGTGGAAAAATTATTAGAAAAGATTTATAAAGAAGAATTTACTAATAAAGGCTCTGGTAATGTTGGGAGCAAGAAATGCAGGACGTGTTTTAGGGTCCTAGATCGTTTTTTTATTTGTTTTAGCAGTAGATTTTTTCAAAGGATTTTTTGTAGTTATATTACTGAAAATATTAGATGTTGATCCAAAAATTATATATATTTGTATAGTATTAGTATTACTAGGTCACATAAAACCTATTATCTTTAAGTTTAAAAGGTGGTAAAGGGGTTGCGACATTCTTTTGGTTGTTTAGCAGCATTATCATTAAATTTATTCTTAATCTTAATACTTTTGTACATTAGTTATAGCTATTATCGTAAAAAGTTTAACAATTGGGTTTTTATTCTAGTCTTCCATTTTGTAACGTATATAAACTATGTAGAAAATCCATCATTTATAATACTAGGAATTTTTTATACTAGCAGTTTCTATTAATAAGTGTAGTAGCTGTAAAAAGATATAGAAGATTCATTTAATAAATATTTTAGTGCAAGAAAAAATTAAGAAATCAGTTCGATAGTGAGCTGATTTCTTTTTGTTATTTAAAATTGTTATTTCGTAGTTCTTTTCTTATAAGTAGAGTACGTTTAATATAAATTATTGCATATAATAGGAGTAAAGACTGCAGAAATTATATATACAAATATAGGTATATTCTACTCTTTTAATTTTACTGATAAAAGCCAAAGTAAAGGTGTTGAGTATATTGTTAGTACTGCTACAGTGTATATAGTAAATTCATACTTTAATAGATTTCAAAATTTTATTTGTTTTTTTATTAATAACTTTATTTTTTTCTTGATAAATATCTTACAAAGCTCACGTAGATACATATCGGAATAGTTGAGTAGAAATAGAAGATATTTTTTTGTATAAAAAAATGTTGTTAATAGTATGATAAAAATAGGGAAAAGTGATGATTAAGTATTTGTTATATTTCATATAATTTCCCTCCCTTTTTTTATATGAAAAAGTAGTATATAAAGAATAATAAAAAGAAGAATTGACTAAGTTTTAAGTTCTTTATTTTCAATTTTCATTATAACATAATAAACAAATAGAATAATAATATGTATCATATTTTTGTATAATTTTATTTCTAAGAAATTTTAATATATCTGTATAAGTATAGGATAAATATATCTGTGAAACTAAATATTATCTAACATAATTAAATTTCATGTTTTAATTATAGTTTTAAAAGTTAATTTAAGTGATTTTTAAAGTTAATAATGTATAATACATTTCATTGATAAACTGATAAAGAAATAAAAATAGGAGATGATTTATATGTCGTTAAAGAAAATAGCAAAAATTACTAGCGAATAAGAAAGTTAGAAAGATAGTATGGATGATAATAAGTCATCCTAAATTTATAAAAAATACTGAAGAATAATATAAAATAGAAAGATAAAATACGAAAAACAACACATTAATTATATAGTCTAACAGTTATATGAATATTTATAAAATAAAATGGTAGACAATCTACACACATAAAGTAGTATTTCTACGCTATTCTTTATGTCAATTCAAATTTCGATCTTATTACGATTTAAGATGTTGTAAATCGTAATAGTTACTTAAGACGAGAATCTATTGACTTGTTATATAAAAACATAATAAAATTTAAGTATAGAATAATAATTAAATAATACGGAGGCGATTAATATGAGCAAATGTGAATGTGAACACCACTGTCACTGTCATGATGCAGTAGAAGATTGTAAATGTGGAAACTGTGTTGAAGGAACATGTGAATGTAAAAGAAGGGTGTGCATGTGGATGCCATAATGCAAAAAGAAGATTGCGAATGCGCAAACTGCAAAGACAGGAGATTGTCATTGCGATAAGCATGCTGCATAATATTTTATAAAAAAAGAGATCTGGTATTTTTACCAAATCTCTTTTTATTAACTAAAATTATCTAAGTGTAATTAGAAGGTTAAGCACTCCTGCAAGAACAAGAAGAATAACACTCCATTTAATTGTTTTAGCGAAGATTTCACTATCTCTGTTAACTAATCCAACGGCTGCTGCTGCAACTGCGATAGATTGAGGAGAAATCATTTTAGCGATAGCTCCACCCATGATGTTTGCAGCTACAAGTAATGAAGGATCAACTCAATTTGAGATGCAGTTACTGATTGTAATCCAGCAAATAGAGATCCACTGTTAACAACAGATCCTGTTAAGAATACCCCAATCCATCCTAAGATAGGAGAGAATAATGGGAAGATTTTACCTGTGTTAGCAAATGCTAATCCTAATGTTGATGACATTCCTGAATATGTTGAAATGTAAGCAAAAGCAAGTACTGAACAGATTGTTAAGATTGGTCCCCATAATTCAACAGCAGTTTCTCTAATTAGTAGAAATAACGATACGGCTGTTAACTCTAAAAATAATAATTGTTAAAATTGCAGCAAGTACAATTGCTGTTGTAGTTGAAGTAAATGGAGCAAAACTAAATACTGCTTTAATTGGAGTAGGTTGTTTTACGATAGGAGCAACACGTGCAACTGTACCATCGATATAGTATGGGAAGTTGAAAATTAGTGAGTTTAAAGCTCCTGCTGCTTGACCTGTTTTAGGGTTTGCAGGTTGGATTAATTGTTTGAAGAATCCAGTGTTTAGTAAAGTAACGAATAGAGTTAAAAGAATGAACGGTGTCCATGCTCTAACAACTTCTTTACCAGTTAGAACTTCTTTATCATTAGCAACTTCTTTAGTTTCAGCAGTAAGTTGTTGTTTTGGTTGCCAGAATCTTAAGAATACGATTAAAGCAAGTAAACTCACAATAGCTGAAGAAACGTTAACAAGTTCTGGTCCTACGAAGTTTAAGAAGATGAATTGAGTAATAGCAAATCCACCACCAGAAACTAAAATTGCAGGGAATGTTTCTTTGATACCTTTGAAACCATCTACCATAAATACGATAAGGAATGCAATAATAACAGTAACAAGACATAAGATTAATGATGTGTTTTTACCAAGTGTTAATGCATCTAAATCTGTTAAAGTAGCTGGAACTGTTACTGGAATACCCATCGCTCCATATGCACCACCAGCGATGTTAGCAACTAAACAAATTGCAGCAGATTGTAATGGTTTGAAACCTAAACCTACTAAAATTGCAGCTGTAATAGCAACTGGAGCACCAAATCCTGCAGCACCTTCTAAGAAAGCGTTGAATGAGAATGCAATTAAAAGAACTTGAATTCTTTTATCTGGTGAAATAGATGAGATACTTTGTTTCATTACATCGAAGAATCCCATTTTAACTGTTAATTTGTATAAGAAGATTGCAGCAAGAACAATACTAGCAACAGGCCATAAACCTGAAACGATACCCTGTTCCGCAGCTCCTGCGATTTTATCTACAGGCATCTTATAACATACAGCAGCTACGATAGCTGCACTAAGAATACTTAAACCACCGGCTGTATAACCTTTTAGTTTAAAAGACTAACTAATGAAATTAAAAAAATATAACTATAGGAAGAGCAGCAACGCAGCAGATAACCAAATATTACCCATTGGATTATACTGTTGTTCCCAAATAGTATTAAGAATCATTATAATTCCTCCTAAAATTTGTAAGATTTGTATAGTAATAATTATATATAAAATACTGTACTAATGCAAGCTATTTATACATATTTTTCATGAGATTTTCAAAAAAATATAAATGTTTACATAGTTTTTAAGAAATTAATCAAATTATATTCAATTTTTGCATAAAATTGCATCTATTAAAGATGAGTAAACGCTTCAGTAAATTTGCAAAAGTGAAATAGATAAAAATAATATTAATTATTTAAAAAAATTATATATGAAAAAATAGAAATAGTATAATTTTTATTTTTAAAAATCTGTATTTCGTATATTTTTATTTTATACGACAGAATTTTTAAAAATAGAAATGTATATAGAATGATGAAAGGAAAATGCTTTCTTTTAATATTGTGCTAATACAGTAGAAAATTTATGTTGTTTTAGTATATTAAACAGAATAATATTACTGAGATAAATATTATTATTTTTATTGTGATTATAGATTTGACATTTTTCGTAGAAAAATAGTATATTAATAGTGTAATATATGATTAATAAATAATTTATATACATTTAATATATATACAAACTTTGGAGGTTATTATGGTAAAAACATCAAAAGATTTAACTAAACAAGAGCATTTAGAAATGTACGAACTAATGCAACTTATTAGAGATTTTGATATGGAGTTGAGTAAACTATACTCTCGTGGTTTAGTTCACGGTATGACTCACTATTCAGTAGGGGAGGAAGCAGCAAACGTTGGAGCTATTTATCCATTAAGAAAAGAAGACTTAATGTTTTCTAACCACCGTGGTCACGGTCAAACAATTGCTAAAGGAATTGAAATTGATCGTATGATGGCTGAAATCCTAGGTAAAGAAACAGGTCAATGTAAAGGGCGTGGAGGAAGTATGCACGTTTATGACCTTGAACAAGGAAACATGGGATGTAACGGTATCGTTGGTGGTGGACACGGTTTAAGTACTGGTGCAGCTTTAGCTCAAAAAATGAAAAAAACAGGTAACATTGTTATTTGTTGTATGGGTGACGGAGCTACTAACGAAGGAAGTTTCCACGAATGTTTAAACATGGCATCTAACTGGGATTTACCACTTATTTTCTACGTAATTAACAATAAATATGGTATCTCAATGGCTCAAGAAAGATGTATGCGTGTTAAAGAAATTACTGAACGTGCAGCTTCATACAGAATCAAAGGTATTCATGTTCCAGACGGAAATGATGTATTAGCAGTATACGATGCAATGCAAGAAGCTATCGAACACGCTAGAAGTGGTAAAGGTCCTGTTTTAGTAGAAGCAGTATCTTACAGATGGTTTCGGACACTCTGCATCAGATGCTAGGTAAATATCGTAGCCGTGAAGAAGTAGCTGAGTGGAAACTTAAAAGATCCTAACGTAAAATATAAAAACTACTTATTAGAAAACGGAATTGCTACAGAAGAAGAATTAAAAAGAAATCGAAGATAGATCAAAAGCAACTATCGATGACGCTGTAGAATTTGCTAAAAGAATCACCATTTGCTGATGGTGCAAATTGCGTTCCAAGATAACTACGCTGACTAATATTTTAGCTTTAAAATAATTTAAATAATATTTTTTATATAATAGGAGATTAATAGTTATGACTAAAGAAACAAAAATTATGACAGTTCGTGAAGCCATAAAAGAAGCTATGACTCACGAAATGCGTGAAGATGAAAATGTATTTTTAATGGGTGAAGATGTTGGTATCTTCGGAGGAGACTTCGGTACTACAGTTGGTATGTTAGAAGAATTTGGACCTGAACGTGTTATCGATACACCAATCAGTGAAGCTGCAATTTGTGGTGCTGCTGCAGGGGCTGCCTCAGTAGGTATGCGTCCAATCGTTGACGTAACATTCATGGACTTCGTAACAATCGGTATGGATGCTATCGTTAACCAAGCTGCACCAATGCGTTACATGTTAGGTGGAGAAGTACAAGTACCAGTTACATACCGTTGTGCATCTGGTTCAGGAACAGGTGCTGCTGCACAGCACACTAAAGCTCTAGAAGCATGGTTCTGTCACATTCCAGGTCTTAAAGTAGTAGCACCAGGAACTGCAGGAGATGTTTACTCAATCTTAAGAGCAGCAATTAGAGATAACAACCCAGTTATCTACATCGAACCAAAAGCGTTATTTGGACGTAAAGGTGAGGTTGAAGTAGGTAAAATTGGTGTAATCGGTAAAGGTGATATTAAAGTTGAAGGTACTGATGTAACATTAGTATGTTGGGGAAGATTATTAGAGCGTAGCTTAAAAGCTGCTGAAGAACTAAAAGAAGAAGGAATTTCAGTAGAAGTTCTTGACCCAATTACTTTAGTACCATTAGATACTGATTTAATCGTTGAATCAGTTAAGAAAACTGGAAAATTAGTGATTTGTCACGACTCATTCAAAACTGGTGGATTCGGTGGAGAAATCGCAGCTCGTATTGCAGAAAGTGATGCATTTGATTTCTTAGATAGCCCAATTTACCGTGTTGCTGGTGCTGACACACACATTCCATCAGCTAAAAACTTAGAAAAATTAGTTGTACCTGATGTAGAAGACATCAAAGAAACTATTAGAAAAGCTGTAAACTAAAAATAAAAATTTAGTTAGTGAAGGATGTGAATAGAATATGGCAGTAGAGGTAATAATGCCAAAAAGCCGGTAGTGAAATGGAAGAAGGCGAAATCGTACAATGGTTTAAGCAAGAAGGTGACGAAGTAAAAGAAGGTGAAGTTTTACTTGAAATCGTAACAGATAAAGTAAATATGGAAGTTGAAGCTGAAGCAAGCGGAACTTTATTAAAAATCGTACACCCAGCTGGATCAGTTGTACCAGTAGTTCAAACTATTGCATGGATTGGACAACCTGGAGAAGCTGTACCTGGAGCTGGAGCAGCACCAGCGGCTGCAGCGGCACCAGTGGAAGAAACTGTTGTTGAAGCTAAAGCTGAAGCAGCACCTGCTCAAGAAGTAGTAGTATTTGACAATTCTGGTCTTCGTGCTACACCAGCGGCTAGAGCATATGCTCGTGAAAACGGAATCGACTTATCTCAAGTAAAAGGTACTGGAGCTAAAGGTCGTGTTCATAAAGAAGATGTAGTTGATTATAAACTAAATGCAAAAGCTAAAATGTCTCCACTTGCTGCACGTATTGCAGAAGTTGAAGGAATTAATACTGACGAGTATCGTTGGAACTGGACCAAAAGGTAAAATTATGAAAGCAGATGTTCTTTCTGTTCTTAACGGAAGTGCAAGTGCAGCTGCTGCAACTGCTGAAGTTGCTGCACCAGCAAGCGCTAAATCTGCTAAAGCACCTAATGAAAATCAATGGGGTGTTGTTGAAACTGTACCAATGTCACCAATGCGTAAAGTTATTTCTAAACGTATGAGTGAATCTTACTTCAGTGCACCAACATTCGTTGTAAATGTTGAAGTTGATATGACTGAATTATTAGCTTTACGTAAAAAGTTGTTGATGCAATTATCGAAGAAACAGGTAAAAAAAGCAACAGTTACTGACTTCATTTCATTAGCTGTAATCAAATCATTAATGAAACACCCATATGTAAATGCTTCTTTATCAAGTGATGAAAAAGAAATGTATTTACACCACTATGTAAACTTATCAATCGCTGTTGGTATGGATAGTGGATTAGTAGTACCTGTAATTAAGGGTGCTGATAAGATGAGCCTTAAAGAGCTTGTAGTAGCTTCTAAAGAAATTACAACAAAAAGCTCTTGCTGGTAAAATTAAAAACCAGATGAAATGGCAGATTCTACATTTACAATTAGTAACTTAGGTATGTATGGAGTTAAGAGCTTCGTACCAATCATTAACCAACCAAATACAGCTATTTTAGGTGTAAGTGCTACTGTACCAAAACCAGTAGTATTCAATGGTGAGGTTACTGTAAGACCTATCATGACATTAACATTAACAGCGGACCACCGTGTTGTTGACGGATTAGAAGGAGCTAAATTCATGAAGACTCTGAAAGAAGCTATCGAAAAATCCACTATCATTACTAATCTAATAATGATATAATATTTATAAAACAAGATAAAAGTGTATAAGGAGTGATTAAAACATGGCAGTTGAAGTTATAATGCCAAAAGCCGGAAGTGAAATGGAAGAAGGCGAAATCGTACAATGGTTTAAGCAAGAAGGTGACGAAGTAAAAGAAGGAGAAGTCCTACTTGAAATCGTAACAGATAAAGTAAACATGGAAGTTGAAGCTGAAGCAAGCGGAACTTTATTAAAAATCTTACACCCAGCTGGATCAGTTGTACCAGTAGTTCAAACTATCGCATGGATTGGACAACCTGGAGAAGCAGTTCCTGGAGGAGACAGCACTACTGCAGCAGCTCAAGAAATCGTTAAAGAAGTTGCAGCAGATGTTAAAGTACCTGAAACTAAAGCAGGAGAAGAAGCACCAAAACGCGAACGTCGTGGTGAATATGACGTAGTAGTAGTTGGTGGAGGTCCTGCAGGATATGTATCAGCTATTAAAGCCGCTCAATTAGGTGGTAAAGTAGCATTAGTAGAAAATCGTGAACTAGGTGGAACATGTCTAAACCGTGGATGTATTCCAACAAAAACATTCCTACACAATGCTGAAATTATCAACCACATCCGTTCTGCTAAAGATCGTGGTATTAAACTTGTAAATGATGCATTCTCAGTTGACATGGAACAAACTGTAGCAGTTAAGAATAAAATTTCTAAAACTCTATCAGGAGGAGTTGGCGGATTACTTAAATCTTACGGTGTTAAAGTATTTAACGGTGTTGGACAATTAACAGCTGATAAAAAAGTTTCTGTTGATGGAAAAGAAACAATTGATGCTGACAGAGTAATCTTAGCTGGTGGATCAAAAGTAAGTAGAATTAATATTCCAGGAATGGATAGTGATAAAGTTCTTACAAGTGATGAATTCTTAGATATTAATGAAGTACCAGCTCGTTTAGCAGTTATCGGTGGAGGAGTTATCGGATCAGAGTTAGGACAAGCATTCTCTACTTTCGGATCTGAAGTAACTATCGTTGAAATGGCTGATCGTTTAATCGCTGGAATGGATAAAGATGCATCTGCAGCATTAGAAAAACAATTCAAAAAACAAGGTATTAAAGTTCTTACATCAACTAAATTATTAGAAATCGTTGACAAAGGTCAAGAAGTAGTAGTTAAAGTTGAAGGAAAAGAAGATATCGTTGCAGACAAAGTATTATTATCAATTGGACGTGTTCCAGATAACACATGTCTTGGTGAATTAGCAGATCAATTCGAAATGGAACGTGGTCGTGTTAAAGTTAACGAGTACATGGAAACATCTGTTGAAGGTATTTACGCTCCTGGTGATATTAACGGAACTAAGATGTTAGCTCATGCAGCATTCAAGATGGGAGAAGTTGCAGCAGAAAACGCAATGGGTCACCACAAAAAAGTTGATCTTAAAGCTACTCCAGCAGCAATTTACACTCACCCAGAAATCGCAATGGTTGGTTTAACTGAAGAACAAGCTCGTGAAAAATATGACATCAAAGTTGGTAAATTCAACTTTGCAGCTAACGGACGTTCATTAGCATCTAACCAAGGTGAAGGATTCGTTAAAGTAATTATGGATACTAAATACAGAGAAATCTTAGGTATCCACATTGTTGGACCAGTTGCAGCTGAGTTAATCAACGAAGGGTCTACTTTAATTCAAACAGAAATGACAATTGATGACGTTATGGATATTATCCATGGTCACCCAACATTCTCTGAAGCTTTATATGAAGCTATGACTGACTGTGTTGACTTATGTATACATTCACCCTAAGAAAAAAACTAAATAATAGTTTATAAAGAAAAAGATGGCTAGCAAATTGCTAGTCATCTTTTTTCTGTATAATGTATCTCTGTTAAATTTAGGATATGAGAAAAAAATACACTAGGAATATAGGCATATTTTTTTCTACTAAAATTTCTAGTGTAATTTTAAATTTTTTTAGTTTTTAACTTCTGCGATACTAATTTTTTCATGAAGAGTAGTTTCATCTATTTTTTTATATTTTGATATTCGTCATTTACTGGAAATTTTAATGAATAATTTAAAAGGTTTAGAAATTTCTATAAGACCGTTTAATATTTCAAAATCAAAGATATGTCCACCCGCTTTTTAAATCATTACTAATGTAGTGTAAATGAAATCCACCAACACCTAATCCTTGGGCATAATAGGAGAGAAAAACCAACTATTGTACCTTGTGTATTTTTCATAATGAAAAAAATATTTTGATTCTCTAGTACTTCTAGTAGAGGTGGATATGGTTTTTCTTGTTTTTGGAGATCTAGTATTCATCTTCTGAAAGTTTCCTGAAATTTTTATTGCATAGAAATAATTTTTGATTTAAGTAATCTTGAACTTTTTCTAATAAGTTTTTTAAACGTAAGATTATCAAATTTCTTGTATTCTTTTTTCGAATGTAGTAATTGTAGCGAATGGTGTACTTTCTTTGATTGATTGAAGATATGAATTACCGAAATAATCTGTTTTATAAACTTTTACTATCTAAAATTACCATTTCACCATCAATGCCATCAAATGTACCAATTCCAAAAATTACCGTATTTTAGTAGTTCTTCTATAGTTAGGCTTCCACTATAAGCGCCTTCTATAATTCCTGCCATAGTTCCATATTGAAATATCATTTTTATCCTCCTAGTAACTAATAGAATTAAATTCTTCTCTTAATATACCGTATTTTACAGAATCATAGTATACACCATTGTAATATCTAACTTTTCTAATCCTTGCTTCACAAAGAAGTCCTAGTTTTTCTGCAAGTTTCATCATTCTTGTGTTTCCACTCCAAGTAGTAAGTCCAATGTGTTGTATTTCAGGAAATCTGTTAAAACATAGCTCAATCCACTTTTGTAAAGCAGCATATCCTATACCTTTTGCCCAAATATTCTGATCATATATTACTATCCCAATTTCTAGCCAACGAGTGGCTAAACTTTCCCAATAATAAGTAACAATGCCGATTGGTTTATCATTTAAAAATATTCCTAAGACACGCTCACTTAAGAAATATTCATGATGATTTTTTAGTAAGAATGTATCTAAATCAATATATTTAAATTCATTAAAAATAAGGTGCATTATATTTACTCCATTCAGGATTTCTTCTGATGAGTAAATAACATTGTATAAATCTGTTAAATGTTTTTCTTCGATATTTTTTAGTGTAATCATATACATCTCCTTTTTCATTATTATATCATATCTAGATGTTTAAAACTATGTATTTTACAAGTTAATTCAATAGAATATTAAATTTTTATTATGATATAATGATTCTTGTATAAAATTTAGTGAGGTGAAAAATGGAGAAATTTAGTAAAATAATATCGGATATTTTCCCTTTTGGATAATGAACATAGGATTATTAATCATAGGAGTATTACTATCATTTGGATTAATAATGGAAGCTAAAAGAAATATATCATGAAGGTGTGAAATTTTTAGCTGATCAAGGTAATTATCAACACTTTGTTGAAGGAATATTAGTATTCTTTCTATATTTTTGAGTTTGTAGCTCTTATTGTGAAATATTTTAAAAACAATTATCATTTTTCCACTTACGATATTTTATTTATATTGGAATCACAGCGATTATTAGGTTAATTATAGTTCAACATGATGATCCTTACAGCGTCTTAATATGGGCTGGAGCAATTTTTATTGTTAGTTATAAGTTTAGCGATTGCTGAGAAATTTATAAAAAAAGATTAAGAAAAGACTTCGAACAAAATTTTGTTCGAAGTCTTAATTCTATTTCACAGTATATTTACCTGTTTTTATAATCGATAGTAACACCTTTTTGGAAGTTTGGTAAGAATACATTGTATTTAACACTCTTACCATTATCTTCAACTGACATTGCTTCCATAATAACCCCTTGAGCAACTAGGTCATCGCCTTTAAAAACAGGAGTTACACGGTAACGTACGTGTTTTTTAGTTTTCTTAACATAATCAGCAACTTCATTTTCAAAAGGGAATCATATTAAGATTCATAAATCTTGTTCCTGTCATAAGGTTTTTTTATCATTATCATTTTCTCCTGCTAGTTGGAAAGCAATTAAATGCGATCTATCGTAAACATGAGTTCCTCTGTTACTTTGCCATCCACTAGGACGAACATGTGCAATTTCCTCACGTTTATCAGTTGGCATTAAATCAATCCCTATAATACCATTTGCTTGTCCAACACGACCAAGTTTATCTAAAGGACTATAGTTTTCAAATGAGGTAGTAGATAAATCTTCTTTAGAGAAAGTATGGATTATTATTATTTAGTACTTTATACTTATTATCGTCAGTTGCTTCACTTTCTTTAGGTGCTGTAAGAGAGTTTATCACATCATCAGGAATTTTTGATACACTTGTGAATGTTGTAGCAGTATTTGAATTTTTATTTGATGATTTATTCGTGTAATAAGTAATAGCAAATGATGCTAAAATTACTATTGCAATTGATATAATTGAAAATAGTGACAATTGTTGTTTTCTCTTTTTGCCATAAGACCTCCTTATTTTTATAATAATTCAAACGACTAAGAGGAAGAGTAGAGCTCTTCCCCTATAAAAATTTATTTTTTTGAAGTAATTAATTCCCATTGCATCTTTTACTTCATCTAAAGTAGCAGCTGCAACTTTCTCAGCTTTTTCACTTCCAGCTTTTAAGCATTCTGTATACTTCAGCTTTATCTTTTGCGAATTCTTCACGACGCTCTCTTATAGGGCGTAAGTAGTCTTGCATTACATCATTTAAACGACGTTTTAGTTTCATGTCACCAAGGCCACCACGAGAGTAGTGTTCTTTAAGTTCTGCAACTTCATCAGTGCGAGTATCGAAAATGTCTAAGTATTTGAATACAACATTTCCTTCGACTTGACCTGGATCTTCAATCTTTAATATGATTTGGATCAGTGTACATTTTCATGATTTTAGCTTTAATGTTTTCTTCGCTATCACCTAGGTAAATACCGTTATTTAAACTCTTACTCATTTTTCCTTGTCCATCAATACCTACAAGACGAGCATGAGTTTTTTGGTGGTAGTACAATCTCAGGTAATACTAGAACTTCTTTATTGTATGTTCTATTGAAGTCACGAACGATTTCACGAGTTTGTTCAAGCATTGGTTTTTGATCTTCACCAACAGGAACGTGTGTTGCTTTAAAGGCAGTAATATCCGCAGCTTGGCTTACAGGGTAAGTAAAGAATCCTGCAGGAATACTTTCACCGAATTTTTTGTCATTAATTTCCTGTTTAACAGTAGGGTTACGGTGTAATCTAGAAACTGATACTAAATTCATATAGTACATGTATAATTCTGCAAGTTGTGGAATTTGTGATTGGATAAAAATAGTAGTTTTTAGGATCGATTCCAACCGCAAGATAATCAAGTGCTACTTCTGTAATATTTTCGATAACTTTTCCTGGGTTATCAGCATTATCAGTAAGTGCTTGTTGATCGGCAATCATAATAAATACTTCAGTATCATCTTCATTTTGTAAAAGCTATACGATTTTTTTAAAGAACCAACATAGTGTCCCTAAGTGAAGTTTTACCAGTAGGTCTATCTCCAGTTAAAATAATTTTTGTCATAAAAAGGGTAACTCCTCTAAAATAATTTTAATAATTCTTAATAATTATACCATAATCTGACTGAAGTTTGTTTGAAATAATATAAAAATATTAATTTGGATAAAAAAATTTAGTGTTTTTACTCAGTAAAAAATGGTATAATAAAAGAGAAAAAGAAATAGTTAATTATTAAGGAGATTAATATGATATACATAGAATCAAAAAGTAATGACCCACGCTACAATACAGCATTAGAGCTTTATGCTTTTAATGAACTTGCAGAAAAAGACGATGTGTTTATGCTATGGATAAACTCACCATGTATCGTTGTTGGTAAAAACCAAAACACAACAGAAGAAGTAAACCAAAAATTCTGTGATGATAAAGATATAAAAATCGTTCGTCGTGTAAGTGGTGGTGGTGCAGTTTACCACGATTTAAACAACTAAACTACACAATCATTTCAAAGTGGTAGAAGTGGTGAAGAATTTGACTTCAAATCATTCTCACAACCTGTGCTAGATGCATTAGATTCATTAGGAGTTAAAGCGGAATTTACAGGACGTAATGACCTTAGAAATCGATGGACAAAAATTCTGTGGTAATGCTCAATACGTACGTAATGGGTCGTATTATGCACCATGGTTGCTTAATGTTTGATGTTGATACATCAGTTTTAGCAGATGCTTTAAAAGTATCTAAAGATAAAATTGAATCAAAAGGTATTAAATCAGTACGTTCTCGTGTAACAAACATTAAAGATCATCTTCCAAACCAAGATATGACAGTTCAAGATTTCGTTGCAGCTCTTAAAAAATATATGAGTGAAAAATACGAAATGACTGATTTTGTTGCAACTGAAAGAAGATGAAGCTGCAATCTTAGCTATCCAAGAAGAAAAAAATAACTCATGGGATTGGGTATATGGTAAAAATCCTGACTTCAACATTAAACGTAATAGAAGACTTAAAACTGGTAAAATTGAAGCTAATATCATGGTAGAACAAGGTGTTATTACTAATATCAAATTCTACGGAGACTTCTTCGGAGTAATGGATGTAGAAGATATTGCTAAAAAATTAGTGGGTGTAAAAATACCAAAAAGAAGATATTCAAAAAGTTTTAGAACAAATTGATATTAACTCTTACTTCTTTAGGAGCAACATTAGAAGAAGTAGTAGATATTTTAGTGGACTAATAAACAATTTTAGGGAGTGAGTAATATGATTATTGCAACAACAAATTATGTTCCTGGAATGGAAGTAGTAGAATATAAAGGATTAGCTACAGGTGAAGTAGTAGCTGGGATTAATGTTATCAAAGATATAGGAGCAGGAATTCGAAACCTTTTTCGGTGGAAGAGTTCAAGGGTATGAAGATGAAATTATTCAAGCAAGAGCTCAAGTTTTAAAAGATTAGAAGCTCGTGCAGCTGAGATGGAGTGCTAATGCTATTATCGGAGTTAGAATTGACTTTGATCCTCTAGGAGGAGACGGTAATAATATGCTTTTTAGTTACAGTTACAGGAACAGCTGTAGTAGTAAGATAAAAAGTATATAAATTTGTAAAATAAAATTAATAGCAATATTTATTGAGATATTGTATAATGATAAAACAGTTATTAAAATTTTTCTAATAGAGAGGAAAAAAATATAATGAAAAAGTATTTAACTTTAAAAAGCATTTTCTCTATTTTACTTTTAGCAATTGCTTTAGTAACATCTGCTGTATTCGTAGCAGGATGTAGTGATGATAAAGGAACAAGTTCTAGTTCATCAAAAGCAACTTATACAGTAAGTAAAGAAGAGAAAGATTATTTATCAAAACGTTTTTCAGAATTATCTAAGACGAATAATGAAACTGTAGCTTATGTTTATGCTCCAGGTACTCAGTTAGATGAACCAGTAGTTCAAACTAATGACAACGAAACATACTTAGATAAAACTTTTGAAGGTGGACACGTTCCTTACCTTGGTACTGTATTCATGGATATGGATAACAAAAAAGACTTCCATGACAGATTAACTTGGTTATTCGGTCACGCTCGTGGAAGTAAAGTTGGGGATCACCGTATGTTCAACGATGTTAACTACTATGATAAACAAGAATACATGGATAAACACAAATTCGTAGTTATTGAAACTCCTGAGAGAAAATACTACTATGAAGCAGCATTCTTAACAATCGTTCCAGAAACAACTTCATTCTATCGTTTAGATTTTGAAAATGATGAAGATTTCTTAAACCAATTAACAAATGTTAAGAAAGATGCAGCAACTAAAAACGATAGCGTTCAACTTAAAGGAAATGATAAATACTTAGTATTATCTACTTGCCGTGAGGAAGACGAAACAATTCGTTCTAACCTGTACCTACGTCAAATTCCAGATAACGAAATGAACGATTTCTTAGCTAAACATAAAGATGAATTAAAATATGTAGCTACAAGATAATAAATAACGAAAAGCAATCTAATGATTAAGTTCACTAGATTGCTTTTTAGTTTATCTAAATAATATTTTGTTTAGGCATAGTTCTAAATTCTCTTATTAAGAAGAATAATGAAACCGAGATTGCACAAAGGTCAGTTACTGGAGTAGCATAGATTACTCCCTCAATCCCAAAGAAATGTGAAAGAATAAATAACATTGGTATTAGCACTATAAGTTGCTTAGTTAAGGCAATAGTAACTCCAATTTTTGGTTTTCCTATTGCAGAGAAGAAAGTAGAGCTTGAAATATGAACACCATTGATAAATGTAAATAACAAGAAGAATCTCATATACTTAACTGCAAACTCAAAGTAAAGTTCATTACCATTACCAAATAGACTAATAATTTGTTTAGGAAAAATCTCGAAGATTAAGAAGAATGTAATTGAGATAATCATTGCATACTTCATGGTATATCTCATTGTAGTACGAACTCTTTCGTACTTTTTAGCTCCGTAATTATATCCAAAAATTGGTTGAGCTCCTTGAATTAATCCAATAATAATAGCTATAAATATTATATAAATTTTAGCTACGATTCCAGCTACAGCTATAGGAATATCATTCCCGTACACAGAATTAGTACCGTGAATATTTAATAAATTGTTTGTTACTATTTGAGCTATCATATTAGAACCTTGGAAAACAAATGAAGGCATTCCAAATCCTGCAGCGACTTTTTAATAAAGGTATCTTAGGTATGAAGTCTTGCTTAGTAAATTTAACACTTTTGAATTTTGGAAAATATAAAACAAGAATCAAAGCAGATAAGAATTGACTTATAACTGTAGCCCAAGCTGATCCAGCAATTCCCCAACCAAATCCAAAGATAAAGATTGGATTAAGAATAGTATTAAGTACTGCACCAAAAATAATGGCAAACATTGAATATTTTGGACTATTATCCGAACGAACAATAGGATTAGTACTAATAGAAATTAGTAAGAATGGAATCCCTAAAGAAGTAATTCCAGCGAATGTCATTGCATATTCTAAAATTTCGTCTGTAGATCCAAATGCATACATAAGAGGTTTTAAGAATATATGAACTAAAATTGTGATAATAATACCAATTATAAATAATGAAGATACTGCAGTACCAACTACAGATTTTGCTTTTTCAGGATTTCCACGACCTAACTCAAGATTAAAGTTAGAGGCAGCACCAATTCCTATCATTAAACCTATAGCTAGGCAAATAGTTGTAAGAGGAAAGGCGACATTTGTTGCAGCATTACCTAAGTAGCCAACACCTTGACCGATAAAAATCTGGTCAATTACACTATACATCGCATTAATAATATTCGCTGTAATAGCTGGCCAAGCAAATGATATAAGTAATTTTTTTATAGGTTTTGTACCTAGCGGATTTTCTATATAATTTTGTGTTTTTCCATATGATCTCCTCCTTAAGTTATTTTTATTCAATAGTGTGAAGAAAGTAGAAATTTCTTCTTCAGTTAAGTTTTTAAGAACCTCTTTTTCAGCTGTGTTTAGTAGATTAGAGTAAGTTGATAAAAACCTCTTTTACCTATTTCAGTTAAATGTAGTGTGTAAGAACGTCTATCTTTTATTCCACGTTTTCTAATAACAAAATTTTGTTTTTCAAGAGCATCTATATTACGTCCAACAATATTTCTATCTTTTCTATGTATTTCAGCAAGTTGAGCTTGGGTAACACCTTCATTTTCCGAAATGTAAATAAGAGTAATGAAATGTCCATGTGTAATGCCTATCTCAGCTAAAGGTTGTTTAGTATAACTTCTCATGTTCTCTAATAGCGTAATAATCTTATAACCTAACGCATCTTTTTAACATAATTTCACCACCTAAAAAAATAATATAGCTAATATATTATATACCTAGTATACTACTTTGTCAACACAAAAAGAAAACACTGAAAAATAATATGTTTTCATAGTTTCTCTTCAGTGTTTTCTTACTGTTTATGAAAAATTTGACTCTGTTTGTATTGAGTAGAAATTTAGCATTAATTAATGTTCTAAACCCACCTGTTACTTTTTGTATCTTCTTTATCATAAATAAAGTCACAGCAGTTTTTTTATTATTAATTCTAAAAGCAACGATAATATCTTCTTTTTTTCATATAAGGCATATTAGGCTTTGTCTAAAAACCTGTTCTTCAATATACGGGATATGAATAAATCCAGCTTTAATATGTGGATATTTTGTTGAAGTTAGGTATAAAGATTCATACATAATATGATTGCAAACAAAAGTCCCGGCAGTATTAGAAATAGCAGAAGGGATATTATTTTTATTCAATTCATCAACAATAGCCTTTATTGGTAGTGTAGAAAAAAATATGCATTTTCACCATCTTTTCTTATAGTTTCATCAATAGGGCTATTTCAATATTATCTGGGATTCTAGCATCATCAATATTAATAGCGATACGTTCAGGTGTAATCTTTACTTCTTCCACCAGCTTGACCAACACAAATAACGATGTTAGGAGAAAATGAGTTTATATTTTCTTCTAAAACACGTGAGCTATCTTTGAAAGACTGTAGGTAGGGTAACTTTTTTTATTTCTATATTATCTATTACATCTGGTAAGCTATTAACACATAAACTAGAAGGATTAATACTCTCACCACCAAACTTATCAAAACCAGTTATTAATACTCTCATAAAGCACCTCGTAATTTTATAAAAAAATATATTGTAATAATTAACTTAATAATATTCTAAGATAATTATTACTATCTCAATTAAATAAATTTTTAAATTATAATAATTATAAAACAGTTTAGATAATTTGAAAATAGTATTTTCTGTAATTTTAGGAGATAAATTCTAATTAATCATAAAATAAGAGATAAAAAATCATAAATTTACTAGTTTTAATTTTTCAGATTTTTAAATAATTAAATTTACATTATTCTGAAAAAAATGATATAATCTATTTATTAGCTAAGATGTATTTTGTAAAAAGATAAGTTTTACTTTATTGTTAGCTAATAAAAATAAGGATATGTGAAGTAATGTGTAATAAATGGAGAGGAGAGGTTTATGAATCGTACAAAAAAATATTATGATAATAAGTTGTATATTGTTCAACTTATTACCATAGTTTTTCTATATTACTAAGAACTATAGTAAATTTAACATCAATTTTTATTATTCAAGTTATCTTGGATAGTTTGATATCTAAAAGATTTTTGAGAGAGTTTATCATTTTGTTAAATACTTGATAGTAGTATTAGTATTTTATTTTTATTGTTATTTCTTTCTCAATATTTTTTTAAGAAAACTTTTCTTTTCTTGGAAATTTTTTTCTGTTTTAGAGTATTTTTATGATAAGTTTTTTAAAAAGTGAATATAATGATTTTAAAGAAGCAAAAAAAGCGGTGAAATATTATCTAAGTTAACGTCAGATAGTATAAAAGATATCAGATTGGTATTCTCAAGGTAAAGTTATTTTAGTAACGCAGTCTTTTATTTTGTTTTCTATATTGATGTTTATGTGTAGGTATAATGTTTTCGATAACACTTATATTATTTTCTGTAATACTTGTATGTTTTTTTATTATAAAACAAATAAGTAAGAAGCTTTCGAATTGTATGAAGAGTGAACAGAAATTATTAGGTGAAACTAATCAATATATACTTCAGTCAATATTAGGTTATTTTGATTTAAAGCAATTAAATAAAGAACAGTACTTTATAGATTATCTTAAAGAGAAATATTATAAATAAAGAATAAAGGTCAATACTGACTTAGCTAAAGTATTTTTCGTTATATGTAGGTATATCTGCTACTGTTGCATTTATACTACCTATTGTTTCTCTATTACTTTCAGTGTATTTTATAATATATAAAAGATTTTTCCATAGGTTCGGCTATTGCAATATTTTCTACAGTTAGAATGTTAGATGAACCTATAAATTCTATATCAGATAAAATAACTGTTAGGCAGACTGCTCATAAGATAGAAAAGTGAGTTGTCTAAGACTTTTCAATAATAAAAAGCAATGAAGAGAAAGAAGTATTAAAAATAAGTAAATTTAATAGTGTAAATGTGAATATAGCTAGTTTTTTTATTTTTAAAGACAATCTGATTTTATCTGATTTTTAGATTAGAAACATAAATAAGGGTGATTTTTCTAGTTCTAAAAGGAAGAAGTGGAGTAGGAAAGACGACAGTATCTAATCTTATATTAAGAAACTTGCAAGAGGGTGCATATAAGTTAGATGGGGAAGTCTTAATCAATGAAAAAGATATATATAAGAATAATATTCAAGTTTTTAGGAGAATTTTTGAAAGTAAGTCAAGAACCATACATATATGAAGCTACAATAAGAGATAATATTCTCTTAGGTGATTCATACGAGGATAGACTTGATGAGATAGTTAGATTATTACACCTGCAAGAATTGATTGATAAATTAGGATATAATTATTTATTGAAAGAAAACGGAAAAAAAACTTAAGTGGTGGAGAAAAGCAAAGACTAGAGTTGGCTAGAATATTAATAAGAAGACCTGAGTTTATTATTTTTGGATGAACCGACAAGTGCTATGAATACCAATTTGAGTGAATTAATAGTAGAAAACATTTTTAACTACTTAAAAGAACACAATATTACAAGTTTGATAATAACTCATAGTAAGGAATTTGATAAATTTGCTACAGATATCATAGAAATTAAATAAGAGTAAGAGCAACATTATAAATATTACCGCAGATAAGTAATACTTATACATGGAGTTAGATACTAGTGACTTAGGATTTTTGATTTTATAAAAAAATTAATTTTTCCTAAGTCTTTCTTTGTCGTTTTATATAAGATATATTTTGAAGGTGCTGAATCAAAAGTTTCAAATTTTAGAAAGTTTATATGAGAATCTTAGATATAGTACTTTATTGATATCTAATTTCGCTTTATAAAACTTTTTTTAGGTATTTAACAAACTGTATTATTGTTACTCGATAAAATCGATTTCTCAAAAATAAAGATTTTTTTGAGGATCTCTTTATAAGATAAATTGTAATTCATTTTTAAAAGTGATATTATATGAATATAAGGGGTGAGGATTATGTCAAGAGAAGAAAAATTAAGAACTATTATTAGTACGATAGATAATTCAGAGTATAGTGCTACTAAGAAAACTACTAATAATAAATGTATGATGAGGACATTTAAAGAAGCTAATGACACTTGGCTAGCTGAAGCATATTCTAAGAAAAAATATGCTGATTATAAACCATTTCAATTCGTTGATGGAGAGGGAGTAAGATGTTCAATATATTTAAGTGGTTGTTTATTCGCTTGTAAAGAGTGTTTTAACGAAAGTATTCAAAACTTTAATGCAGGTCAATTATATACGAAAGAAATAGAAGATCAAATAATCCAGGATTTAAGTAATTCTTATGTGCAAGGACTAACGATTTTGGGAGGAGAGCCGTTTCTTAATACTCAGGTAGCTAGAAGTTTAGCGAAAAGAGTAAGAGATGAGTTCGAGTTCAACAAAAGATATTTGGGTCTATAGTGGTTATACATATGAACAGCTCCTAAATGGTAGTGAGGATAAAAAGGAATTATTAAGCTTGTGTGATGTCTTGGTAGATGGCCCATTTATGATTTTTCTAAAAGATTTAAGCCTTAGATTTAGAGGAAGTAGTAATCAAAGAATTATAGATATAAAACATTCTAGTAAAGATAATGTAGTTCTGTATATGGATTAAGTTTGAATATAATGAAATTACTTTAACTAGTAGGGTATTTCATGATATAATAGTTAGGTTAACAATTAGGGATAGATGATATCTCTAATTGTTTTTGTTAATTAATTTTATAGAGAGGAGATTAAAAAGTTGAAAAATATTATAGAGATTTTTAGAAATGATATAAAAGAGTATTTAGAAAAAAACTAATACGTGGATAATTATAGTAGGATTAATATTTTTTTACCATCAATGTATGCATGGCCGAATATACTATCGTCATGGGATCCTTATGGACATACTAACAATATAAAGGTTGCTGTAACCTCAGAAGATGATGGTGCTACTGTTGATGGGAAAGAATTGAACTTAGGTAAAAGTTTAGTTGAAGGATTGAAAAATAATAAAAAAATCTTGACTGGCAGTTTGTCTCTAATAAACAACAAGCTGAAGATGGAGTAAGAATAGGGGACTACTATGCGAGTATTGTTGTACCGAAAAATTTCAGTCAAGATATGACATCGGTTAGTAGAACAGAACCTAAAAGGGCGACTATCGAGTATACAGTTAAATGAAAAAAATAAATGCGATTAGTCCAAAAATAACAAACAGTGGTGCTTCTGCAATAGCTAATAATATTAGTAAAAACTTTGTAGAAACAGCTAATGGTATAATTTTTTTGAAAAAGACTGCATGAAGCAGGGGATAAAAAATTTGAAGAAAAATCTTCCATCAATTGAAAAAAAGCAAAAGAGAAATCTTTAAATTAAATGATAACTTTTTCTACATATGAAAGTACTTTAAGTGAATTAATTGGAAAAAGTGGAATATGGGTATAATATTTTTAAATAATGTTCAAAATACACTTCCAGAAATAGATAGAGTAGCTACAAATAGTATTATGATTGCTGATAAGGCTGGAATTACTATTAATAATATACAGGGATTCAATGAAAGATTATTACCGATTATTAATAATCATCTTAATGTTGTAGAGGAAGTATCTAAAGAAGCTAATGTTATAGCAAAAGAGTTACAACAGAAACCAGATAAAACAGAAGAAATAAAAAGGCAAGACAGAAAGCTTTTAGATAGTAGACTACAAGCTAGTACAGAAAGATTACAACTAGTAAAGAATATTTTTTTGAGTATTTTTAATAAATTATCAAGTGAAAGATTATTTAATAATCAACTTGAAAGAGTAACTACTTTATCGAATGATATTACGACGATAAAAGAAGTAAATAATAATATCTACAATAAGATGGATCATTATGATGAAATAGCAGATACTGTAAAAGAGGAATTTCGTAAATAAATCTGCTAGAGTTAATGAAGTTTCTTCAAATATGAATTCAAAATTAAATGTAGAAGTTGCACCTTTAATCTCTCAAGTTCTTAGTAAGGCAGAGGTTAATATTGATAAGGTGAGTGGCATAATTGCTGGGGCACAAGGAGAACTACCTGCAGTAGAAAGAAAATTATCAGAAACTGAGGTGAAAATAAGTAATGCTTATGGAAAACTATTATCATTACAAGCCCAAATGCCATCTGCAAAGAGTCAAAATTCAAAAACTAACAGATGAAATTAAAAAAGCTGACAGTGGGATAGATAAAAATCAACTATTTAATTTATTGAAGGTTGACTATAAACAACAGGCAGAGTTTTTCGCAAATCCTGTTAAACTTCAAGAGAATAAACTTTATCATATAGAAAACTACGGTTCAGCGATGACACCATTTTATACAGTTCTTTCTATTTGGGTTGGTTCATTACTAATGTCTTCGTTATTAACTACTAAGGTAGAAGATGAAGAAAATAAATATAAACCATATCAAAAAAATATTTTGGTAGAGGGTTATTGTTTGTAATAATATCGTTATTCCAAACATTAATAATTACACTAGGGGATATGTATGTTCTAGGGACACAGGCAACACTCACCATATAGGTTTTGTATTATATGCATTATTGATTTCTTTTACTATTTTCTTCAATTATTTATACATATAGTATGTATTTTTAGGAAATGTAGGGAAAGCTGTTTGTATAGTATTATTAGTATTGCAATTAGGAAGTTCAGGAGGAACATTCCCAATTCAAATGACATCAGAATTTTTCCAAAGCGTTATATCCCAAAAGTACCATTTACATATTCTATGGGTTTACTACGTGAAGCGGTAGGTGGTGTATATATTCCAGCTGTAGAACGTGATATTAAGATATTATTTATCTATCTAATTATCGTTCTTGTAGGAGGAGCAATTCTAGTTAGTTTAAAAAGCACGTTCTGCTAAATTAAGTAGAGAAAGAGAACGTTCTAAGTTATTCTTATAAGATTTATATTTTAAAAATTTTAATAAAGTGATTCAAAAGAATTGATTTAATGCAGTCAAAGACTTTTTGAGTCACTTCTTTTGTTTGTTTTCTCATACTAAATGAAAAAAACTTAGTATTTATGATATAATAAAATGATAAAAACCTTAAAATATAGAGGATAAATTATGGTTAAAAACATTAGATAGAACCAAAAGACATTTTCTTAGATACAATGCTTTTGGGAAATGAAATATTAACGAAAAATAAAAACAACTAATAAAGACTAAAAATCACTGTAGTCTTAGCTGCTTATAGAAATGTAGATAGATTAGAAAGTATATTAAAGATTTATATAATCAAAGTTTTCAAGAATTTGAAATAATAGTAGTTGATGATCTTTCTGGATCAGAGATTGAAGAAGCGGTAGTTGCATTAGATAATAATAAAATTAACTACATAAAAACAACTAGGTTCTAACTCTTCAGCAAAAAAACTGTGCGTTAGATTTTTCTAAAAGGGGAATATGTAGTTTTTGTTGAAGAAAACTCAAAATTAAAAATCTAATTATTTGGAATTATTATTTAATGAAGTATCACAGAAAAATCTTGATATAGCAATATTAACAAGAAATGGTTATCCAAGTATATTAAATGAGACTATATCATCAGGGCAAGATTATCTTAGTAGAAGAAATTAAAAAGATTGAAAAAGTGATTTGAATTATAATATTACTGCTTGTATATTTAAGAAAAATTCTTAGATGTTTATAATTTAAGATTCCAAGAAGATATGTTAGCTTTAGAGAAATTTATATTTTCAAAATTACGTGTCTTTGATGTTGCAGGTAAAAAGTAAGTCAAGTAGCAAAAAGTGGGTTATAAAGATTTAGAAGAAAAATAAATCTGTAAGAAATAATGCAATGATTGAAGCTTCAACAAGAAGAATAATGATTGCATTTAATAAAATCGAAGAATTTAAACAAAATAAAAAAATATGAGGAAAGTTTAAATTTACTTTGTGGATATTTACTTTTTGATGTACTTAGAATGCATGAAAATATGTCCGAGGAAATAGAGATTTTAGAGCTAATAAAATCTAGAAAAAAACTATTTTGATAGTGACACATTCATAAATAAAACGATGATAGCAATGTCTCCGATAATGTTTGCAAAATCATCTTAACAGAAAGGATAGGAGATAATTATGAGGCGAATATTACATAATGTGTTTTTCATATGCGTTCATAGCCTTGTTTACAATAGCTTTAACGTGGGCATATGTTGCACCTTTTGTGTATGAAAGAATATTAAATCCGTTGGCACTTCTGTTAGGAGTTCCAGTGGTTTTCATACTGTTTATTTATGCAGTAAAAAAAGTGTTAGCAACAGACGAAGTTGGATTAAAAAAATATAATCGAATTATTATACTAGTATATTTAGTATTTCAGGCGATTATTTTTATCTATGGATACACTAAACTTTTTCAGATGGTGCAGAGATAGAAAATGAAGCACACTACATGCTAAACTACGGAAAAATTCTCTGGTGAAAGATATTTTTTTAGTTTATCCGAATAATATTACACCGACAATTATTCTATACTGGATATATCGTATAGCTGCATTTCTACATATATCAGAAGTGTGGACATTACATATATTCTGTTTCTTGGTAACAACGGCGACAATATTTTTAACATATAAAGACAGCTGGAAAATTACTTACAAAAGCAAAAAGCAAACGATAATTTTTAGGATTAATGATATTATACATTCCTTTTCCAAATGTATAGTTTATTCTATTATTCTGATACTCTAATGGTAATTATGGTTGCTTTAATAATATATGTTCTTATACCATCAGATGGAAGTTTTATCTTTAGAACAAAGCATATTGTAGCAGTAGCTATTCTAGTTGCATTTGCATGGAACTTAAGATCTAATATTATTATTATTTTACCAGCGTTAATAGTGTACTTACTATTTTTTAAATGGTATAAAAATTTAGTTCTATTATTAGTGACCTTTGGAATTGCATTTGTATTCTTTGGAAAAGGATTCGATATGCTATGGGCACACTATGGATTTTGGAAAGATGATGGCTATAAGTTTCCAATGTTGCACTGGGTAATGATGGGAATGAGTATTCAAGGTGGTAGTTATAACTGGCAGGATTTCCAATTTACTTATCTTAGTCAAAAAAAATGACAGATGATCTGGGCTTATTCTTTAATAGGGTTAACTCATAGACCGTTTTTCCTTAATTTACTTATGATAGTTCTTAAAGTAAGAGGTAATTGGAGTGATGGTACTATTAACTATACGAATGGTACACGTGCACTAAGAGATGGTGATGGATTCTTATGGCAACTTTTCTATGGAAGTAATAATAGTTTCTTCATATATCTTTCTCAAATGATGTATGTCGTGATTATCTTTGGTATGGTATATTACATCTATAAACGTAGAAAAAGAGTATATTACTTCATGCTTCTTATTCCAAATTATTATCTTCGGGAGTGTTTATGTTCCATTTAATCTGGGAAGCTAAACCAAGATATGTTTATGCATGGATGCCGATAATTTTTCATTCTAGGAGCAAAAGGTATAATACTATTTGCTGAAAGATATGAGACGACTATATTTGATAAGTACAAGAAAAAAACTTTATATTGCTTTTTGGAGTAGTATTTGCTCTTCAGGTAGGAAGTGATAGTTTCTTAAGACCATCTTATTCGATGAACTTAGACTATGATTCACGTGTAATAAATGGTATTAGTATTTATGCAACGGATAATTATTTAAGAGATGGAATAGTTAGAGTAAATAAAGATACAGAAGTAGAACAAACATTTAAAAGCTAATCGTAGTTTTCAATTATGTTCGAGGATATATTTCTTCATGATGAGAAAAACAATTCGAAGTATAAAAGTAGAAATAATAGATAAAAAGATAATAAAGTTGTAAGAGAACATGAATTTATTTATCGTGAATTGTATTGGGAAGTACCACTACAAACATACACTCTTCGTTGGTATTTCGATGATCTTCCGGCAGGAGACTACAGTGTGAAATTCTCACAAGTAGAAAGTGATAATAATGGGAGTATAGTTATTTCTAGTGTACCAAATGAAATGATTGATATGTATGAAGCTGGTAAATTATATATTAATGGTGCTGATCAAAATAAAAAGATTTATCATTACAAATAGGACATAGATACCAAAAAAACTTTGGTGGTATTAATGAAATAGGAAAATAATATCTTTAATTAAGATAGAGGCTCATCTTCGGATGAGCCTTTCTCTAATGATTAAAAGTGAGTGACAAAAATTGTAATTTTAGAAAGATTTTGTTGAGGGTTTCCAAAGTTTATTAGATATCTAAAAGTTTTTTTATAAGGCGGTTTAGATATCAGTAAACTATCATGTATAAGTTTATCTTTAAAATTTAGGGCTGTCAAGATACTCCCATGGCAGTTAGTTTTATATTTAATAGTATGTGTTATATTTATAATTTTATTTATTTATCAGAAATGAAGTTATGATGTAAATATAACAATATTGTGACTTTGAACATAGTCAGAACTTGTTATAAATTCTTGACAAATAAATATTAAAACTCTAAAATAGAATGTGAAGGAAATAAGCTATTTAACTGTAAAAAGAATATATACTAGTTAATAAAAGGATTATATATTTTTGTTGTTAGTATTTTTATTGAGTTTAAGTTATTTTAGTAGAAAGTTATATTTTTAGTTAATAGGAAAACAATATGAAGTTGATGACTTTTAAGATAAGACGTTTTTAAAATGAGAATGCCTAGAAAAGGTGTTTATCAGTTTAGAAATAATAAGATTTATAATATGAAATATTTTATAGAATTTATAAACTTATTTTAAATAATTTATGTTTTAATGTTTAGTAAAAATTTTATTTATACATTTAAAATTTTTATACCTTTTTAGAGTGATTTATATAATAATTAGATTTATAGATTTGATTTTTATGTTTATCTGTCAATCTAGTATAGAAATTTATAATAGTAAGGAGTACCCATGGTAAAGTAAAGATAAAAATAAGGTGTTGAAAATATTCAATAAAAATTCAGTGTTGGAACATTTTTCAGTGATGGTAGGAGCTTTTATATTTTTAGCAACTCCAGCTTTAGCAAAGCGAAAACTAAACTACTGAAAATATACATAAAGAAAATAGCACTATTATAGAAAAGGAAAAAAACCTAAAGAAACTTATAAAAATGAAGTAAATACAGACAAATGAAACTAGAGTAATGTGGAAAAGAATGTTTCAAATAGATGCTAAAAAGAAAATTATTCTACTAGAAAAGAAAAAGTAATCTAATAGAAGAAAAATCCTGATAGATACAACTGTTTTTAGAAAGTGAGAAAAAGTTTACTCAACAGTAAAAAGAATGAGTGAATCAATGGAGGAAAAGAGTTCTGTAGAAAAAAACTGTTGCTGAAAAAGCCAAAAACTCGTGGGAAAAGATCATAGACTTAGAAAGAGAATCTGCAAAGCGATTTGCAACTATGATGATTTTGTAGAAAATTTCAAAAGGTTTAATAACGACAGAAGATGGTAGAATTGATAATTTGCTTTTTGGAAAAACTCCATTAAAAGCAAATGAAGATAAGGATGGAGATGAGTGCGAAAAATAGTAGTGAGATTTATATTTATGAGAAAGCTGGAAAAACTTACTATGGTTACTATGGACATCCATTTTTAAAAGATACGGATGGTGATGGGATGCCTGATCATGATCAAAGTAATTTGAATAAGCCAGGCGACGATGATAATTTTAAGTGGTATGTGACAGACCGTGATATGGCTATGTTTATGAAATTGGTATATCGTGATGATGAGTATATTAAGAAAGTTTTAAATAAAGATTATACGTGGAAAAATACTGATAATACTGTAGCAGATGATCCAAAAGCCAGAAATGTGTATGAACTTATACATAATGAGTTTTCTCCATATTGGGAAATCGATAAAACTTATCATAATGCATAGTGGGCTTGATGCAGTAGTATTTAAGACTAAAAGTACGTTGCCGATTTTACCAGACGGCTTAGTTCATGTTCTTGCGATAAGAGGAACTAAGGGTGGTGCGGATGTTACTAATGACGGGGTTATTGCAGCAGGACAAGATCCAAAGCAAGGTCCAGAAATAGAAGAAACATAATAAAGAGATAGGTATAAGAGAAGATATAAAAATTTTTATATTACAGGGACATTCTTTGGGAGGATATTTGACTCAACGTGCTGTAGTTAAATGCTACATAGGTTAGCTAATGAGGAAAATGGGAATTGGATAGATTCTGTGGCTAAAATAAAATATAGAAACTTTCTACAATAATGTTTTTAAAAAAAGCTACAACGTTTAATGCTCCAAAAATTAATGCTTCTATATATAAATGAGTGACTTTATATAAGAAAAAGTATTTTAAGTAAGCAATTAGCAAAACAAGGAAAAAATTAAACATTATGGAATGAGGGAGATACTTTAGTAGGATTATTATATAATGATAAAGATGTTATGACTTACATAGAGGGAGGAGAACATAGTTCTAATGCATATTTTCTCAACAATGTTGAATGATGATGATAATTTTTAATATAGGTGGAAAGAACTGGGAGTTAACGGTAAAGGGAAAGAAAAACCTAATATTGAAAAATTTGAAAGATAGCAGAACCAACGGATGAACAAGTAAGAAAAAAATAGTAAATGAGAATATAAAATTTCATTGAAAGATCGAAAATCCAGTAGAAATATTAGCATTAAAATAAAAATATCAAGAGAAGAAGTATTAAAAAAATTAAATTTAGATAATTTACCTAATACAGCAACATTGAATATAAATATTCCTGATGAAGTTCAATCAACAGCAGTAAATCATGTTTTTACCAGTAACAATAAGTTATTTAGGAAAAACAGTGGGATCCCTAATATAAATATAGTAGTAAAAGTATTACCGAATTTTTGAGGAGCTAAAAGCTATAAAACTGAAAAGCATCTGATGAAAAAGAGAAGAAAGTAGACACAGAACATAAAACTGTGGAAACAAAAAAATCGTTATGAATGCAAAAAAGTAGAATTAGGCACTAAACTACAAAAAGCTGAAGAATTGTTGAAAAACAGTAGTGCCAAAGCAATCAGATATAAAAGTTTTTAACTAAAGAATTGGAAATATTGTTAGAAGAATATAAAACGTCTGTTAGTGGCTTAAAATTAGATAAAACTTTATTGACAGATGAGATAGCAAAAACTACGAATAAATTAGAAATGTTTTGAAAAATACAGATACTTCATTAAAACCAGTAGAAGTAGTAACTGAGTTTAATGGTCGAAAAAGATGAATTGTTGAATAACTATAATAATCTTTTAAAAGAAGTTAAGGGGAATTTAGACGGAATAGAAACTTACGATAAATTAGTGGAAGATAAATTTGCTAATTTGGAAAAAGAAATAAGAGAAGCTTCATCTATTTTAAATAAAAACCCAAAAAGATTATTATGAGACCAATTAAGAAATCTTATGAACTTTATGAAGGAGATAATCCTAACGCAGGAATTATCTATTGAGAAGAATACTCTACCTATAAAAATATTATATGGGAAACTGAAGCAAGTACTTCAAGTTCTGGAAATAAAGAGGAAGAGTAAAAAGTAATATATAATGATGACAGTTTTGATTTAGTAGATGTAAACGTGAATGTTAAAGCTTTGTATGGAGAAAATAATTACAACAACTAAAGAAGAAAAGCTTCCATTAAAAGTTACTTACACTGGTGATGAAACAAAAGATTATGGTTATATTAATGAAATTATTGGAAAAAGATGGTAGAGTTGTTACGACTATAGAATCAAGATTGAATAAAAAGACGAATACTGTAGAAGAAATAAGTAGAACTTCGGTAAGAACAGAAGCCGTAAATACAGTTATTACAAAAGGGATTAAGTCTAAAATAGAGGAGATTAAAATCCCAAGAGAAGTTGTTTATGAAGAAGATGCTTCGGTAGAAAAAGGTAAAGATGTTGTGAAACAAGAAGGAGAGGATGGTAAAACTATTACGACAACGACGTATGTTTTAAATAGTAAAACAGGAGAAATTACAGAAAAAGTAACTGTAGAGAAGAAAGAGAAAACAGATAAAATTATAGTAAGAGGAACAAAGGAAGTAGTTAGTGAGCCGGAAATTATAGAGGTTCCAACAGATCCGAAAATTATCCCTAATGAGGATAGTGCTACAACAGAACCATCAACGCCTGCAAAACCAGAAGCCTCAGGAAAAGAGGGGCAACCAGTACAACCAGGAACGCCGGCACAACCAGAGGCATCGGGACAACCGTCAACGCCTGTAAAACCAGAAGCAAAAGAGGAACAACCTGTACAACCAGGAATCCCAACACAACCAGAGGCATCAGGGAAACAAGGTGATTCAGCTCAACCATCAACGCCAACAAATCCAGCTGAGGAAAAACAAAAAGAAGAGAAGCCATCAGTTCCAGAGAAACAAGAAAAGCCGGTTCAGCCAGGAAACTCAGGAAAAGAAGGGACATCGAGTATCACCTGCAGAGGAGAAACCAAAGAAGAAGCCATCAGTTCCAGAGAAACCAGTACAACCAGAGGCATCAGGGAAACAAGGTGATTCGACTCAGCCGTCAACGCCTGTAAAACCAGAAGCAAAAGAGGACAAGGAGATTCAGTCCAACCATTAACGCCAACAAATCCAGTTGAGGAAAAACCAAAAAGAAGAAACACCAAAAGTTTCAGAGAAACAAGAAAAGCCGATTCAGCCAGAAAACTCAGGAAAAGAAGGGACATCGGTATCACCTGCTGAGGAGAAACCAAAAGAAGAGAAACCATCAGTTCCAGAGAAACAAGAGAAACCAGTACAACCAGAGGCATCAGGAAACAAGGTGACTCAGCTCAGCCGTCAACGCCTGTAAAAACCAGAAGCAAAAAGAGAACAACCTGTACAACCAGGAACACCGACACACCAGAGGTATCTGGACAACCATCAACGCCAACAAAATCCAGCTGAGGAAAAACAAAAAGAAGAAAACACCAAAAGTTCCAGAGAAACAAGAAAAGCCGGTTCAGCCAGAAAACTCAGGAAAAGAAGAGACATCGGTATCACCTGCAGAGGAGAAAACCAAAAAGAAGAAACACCAAAAGTTCCAGAGAAAACAAGAGAAACCAGTACAACCAGGGAACTCAGGAAAGAAGAATTTCAACAACACCTGCAGAGGAGAAACAAAAGAAGAAAAGCCAACAGTTTCCAGAGAAGCAAGAAAAGCCAGTACAACCAGAAAAACAAACTGAACCAGTGCAACCAGGAACAACAGAAAGCAACTTTGCCAACACCTGTAGAAGAGAAAACCAAAAGAAGAGAAGCCATCAGTTCCAGAGAAACAAGAAAAACCAGTGCAGCCAGAAAACTCAGGAAAACAAGAAACACCGACAAAAACCTGTAGAGAAAAAAACCAAAAAGAAGAAAAGCCATCAGTTCAAGAGAAAACGAGAAAAACCAGACAACCGAAACACTGCTACCAGGAACATCAGAAATACCTGCAGAGGAGAAACCAAAAGAAGAAAAAGCAACAGTTCGAGAAACAAGAAAAACCAGTACAGCCAGAAAACTCAGGAAAAGAAGGAACTTCAACAACACCTGTGAAGAGAAACCAAAAGAAGAGAGTTCATATAAATCTGATGAAAATAATGTTTTAAAACATAAACTAAAAACATTATTCTTAACGGCTCTTGACAATAGAGTGAGTCTAGAACTTTATGATGTGGACTATAGATGATATAGAATTTCGAGCAGTAGAAATTGAAGATGAAAAAGCAAATAAATACTGTGAAAAGACAAGTTACAAGGTAATAAGAATGTAAGAATATATGACTTTAAGCTTGTAACAAAGGTGGAAAAAGAAATATCGTTAGATAACAATAGACTGGTAAGAATAGCTTTTAGCTAAATATGAGAAATAAAAATGTAGAAAGTATATCATGTCGAAAATGACGGACACCTAACAAACAAATTCCATCAATCATAAATAATGACAATGTTGAATTTTATATAAATCACTTCAGTCAATTTGCAATAGTATCAGATAAAAATAATCTTTCTAAAACAGACGCTCAAAAACGCGATTTCTAAAGAAAACTCATTAAAAACAACAGAGTCTTCCAAAAACAGGAATGAGTAATACTAATGATTTTTCATTATTGGCTATAATAAGTTTACTTGTATTAGTCTTATCAAGAAAACAAAAAGATAGTATGAAGTAGCATTTTTTTGTTATATAGAATTATTGTAAGAATTCATACATAGTAGTTTTGAAACCCTACTTTTTATAGAAAAAAAGATATGTTGTATAGGGAAAGATGATGAAATCGATTTATTGTCAAAGAAGGTAAAAACTATGTTATAATTAGAATACAACATAAAAAGGAGCAAATAACTATGGTAAATATTTATGATAAAAGCAAATGAATTTGAAAGAGCATTAAGAGAATCTGATGAGTATAAAGCATCATTAGCAGCATCTGAAGAATTATACGCAGATGAAGAAGCTAATGCTTTATATACAGAATTTCGTATCAAAACAAAAAGATTTAATGGAGTCTGCTCAAGCAGGAAATGAACCTACAGAAGAAGAATTATCAGTATTTGAAGAAATTCAACAAAAATTATTAGGAAATGCTAAATTCTTAGAGTTTGTACAAACTCAACAAAAACTACAATTTTTTTAATTGAAGACTTAAAACAAAGTAATGTACAAACCTCTAGATGAACTTTTTCGAAAAATACGAAACAAATAGAATAAGATTTAACACGAGTATTAGATATTTTCTAATACTTCGTGTTATATTAAAAATCACCTAGATAAAACTAATTTTTCTAGGTGATTTTCTATATACATTTAACTTTTTATTTATCTTTGTTTTTCTTCAACATAATCTATTAATTCTAATGTAAGATCATATCTAAAGAATGGTGTTATTAGGTAAATTCCTTTAAAGTGTTTTTAAAAGCAACATCAAGTAACTTTTTACTTTCTTCTAAAAGCAATTTTTTTGACAAAGTTCTTTGTCATCTTTTACTTCTTCTAGTTTTAGCTAAGAATTCTTCTGATAACTTGATTCCAGGTACCTCATTGTGTAGGAATACAGCATTGTTGTAGCTAGTAATTGGCATTATACCAACGAAGAATGGAGTATCTGGATAATCAGCAGCAAATTCTGCTAATTGCTCAATTTTTTCAGCTTCAAAGACAGGTTGTGTAATAAAGTAATCAGTACCTGCTTTTAATTTTTTCTTTCTCAACTAGACGTTTTGTTTTTACTTAAGTCACGAACATTTTGGATTATAAGCAGCAGCAACTGTAAAGTTTGTAGTCTTTTTCAGAGAAGCTCCATTATATCCAAGTCCTTCGTTAAGTTGTTTAATAAAAGGAATTAACTTAAGACTAGTCATATCATAGACACTAGTTGCTCCAGGGAAGTCACCAAGTTTACTTGGATCTCCAGTAAGAGCAAGGACATTATTAATTCCAAGAAGATCAAATCCCATTAAACGAGATTGTAATCCGATAAGATTGTGATCACGACATGTTAAATGCAGAAGTGTAGGGAGTAGAAATGTGCTCTTTAAGTAACGTAGCAGCAGCTAAATTACAAATTCGAGTGCTAGCTAAAGAATTATCTGCTAAAGTTATAGCTTCGATATTCTTTTTATCTATTGCTTTTGCACCTTCGATAAATTTATCTACATTTAAATGTTTAGGTGGATCTAGTTCAGCTATTATTGTTACTTGTTTTTTCACTTTATCAACAATTGTTGGTTTATTATTTGCTACTCTTACAAGTTCTTCCTCAGCTGGTAAAGGTGTGATAATTTTTCTTTTAACAGGTTTAAGATCTTTAATTCCTTTTTTAATAGCACGAATATGCTCAGGAGTAGTTCCACAGCAACCACCTATTAATCTTACACCTTCTTCTACAAGTAACTTAGCACTTTGTTCGAAAGTAAGCTGAATTTTTTCTAAAACGGTATTCATTACCATTAATAGTTTGTGTTAACTGTAATAAGCTGGCATTAGGATAAGCTGATAGGTAGCTTTGTGCAAATAATGGAACCTGTTTTAAACTTTTTATCATATGATAAGGACCAAGATGACAGTTTAAACCAACGATATCAGCACCTAAGTTAACAAGGGCACTTAGAGCATCAGTTACTTTTTCCCCATTTTGAGTTATACCTGCTTCTAATAATGAAATATTAGTAATAATAGGTAAGTCAGTTAATTTTCTAGCTTCAGTTAATACAGCACGAATTTCTTCTTGATCATAGTAAGTTTCAAAAAGTAATGCATCAACTTTATTTGTTGATAATAATACTTTAACTTGATCGATTGTTTCATTGACAATTGTTTCTAATGATAGTTCACATTCACGAAGTCCTCTAATAGCTCCAATAGTACCGAAAACAAAAGTGTTTTCTCCAGCAGCTTTACGAGCTATTTCAGCAGCGCGAATATTAATTTCTTCAAACTTGTCTTCATAACCATAAGTTTTTAGCTGACATTTTTTTGCAGCATAAGTATTTGTTTGAATTATATCTGCTCCAGCTTCGATATAAGCCTTATGAATTTTCTCTACAGAATCCGGATTAGAGATATTATTATATTCATGACAACTTTCCAATCCATTACTATAGAGAGCTGTACCCATAGCTCCATCGGCTACGAGTACATTTTTGTTCTAATCTCTCTAGTAAGTTTCTCATATGAACCTCCTATTTAGCGGCAAGTTCATTTCTGATTTCTTTAGTTACCTCAACTAAAACTTCTAATGCTTCGATAGTTTCTTTTTCAGCACGTGTTTTTAATCCACAGTCAGGGTTAATCCAGAATTGCTCAGTAGATAGTTTTTGAAGTGGACGTAAGATGTTTGTACGAACTTCTTCTTTAGTAGGCACACGTGGAGAGTGGATATCGTAAACTCCTAGACCAATACCTAAAGGATAGATTGCAGTTTCGAATGCAGAGATTAATTCTCCATGGCTTCTACTAGTTTCGATAGAAATAACGTCAGCATCTAATGCGCGGATAGAATCGATAATTTCATCGAAGTTAGAATAACACATATGTGTGTGAATTTGTGTATCATCTTGAACTGATGAAGTAGCTAGACGGAATGAGAATACTGCTTCTTCAAGATATTTTTCTTTTTTGTTGTCTCTTAGAGGTAATCCTTCACGGATAGCTGGTTCGTCAACTTGGATAATTGTAATTCCAGCTTTTTCTAAAAGTTCAATTTCATTTTTAAGAGCGATAGCTATTTGGTTGAAGATTTCTGCTTTAGAAATATCAGTTCTTTCGAATGACCAGTTTAGAATTGTAACTGGTCCAGTTAACATACCTTTAACAGGACGGTTAGTTAAGCTTTGAGCATAGGCAGTTTCTTTAACTGTAACAGCTTCTACGTGTTTTACATCTCCGTAAATGATTGGTGGTTTAACCCCACGAGAACCGTATGATTGAACCCAACCAAATTTAGTAGATGCAAATCCAGCGAAAACGTTGCCCGAAGAATTCAACCATGTCTGTACGTTCGAACTCACCGTGAACTAATACGTCGATATCAAGATCTTCTTGGATTTTAATCCAACGAGCGATTTCTTCTTCGATGAATTTTTCATATGCTTCATTAGATAATTCACCTTTTTTCCATAGAGCACGTTGTAGACGTACTTGTTTAGATTGAGGGAATGATCCGATTGTAGTAGTTGGTAATAATGGTAAGTTGTATTTTTTGTTTTGAACTTCACGACGAACTTTGTAATCAGATGGACGAGTAGAACGAACATTTTCACTTGATTCTAATTCAAGGTTTCTGAAGTCAGCATTTTGTAGTTTGTTGAAGTCTTCAACGTGTTTTTTTGGTATGCTGCATCTTCTTTACCATCTAATTTGTTAGCTAGTAAGTTAAGCTCTACTAATTTTTGATCAGCAAATGCTAAACCGTTTAATAATGTTTCTTCTAATTCAGTTTCATTTTTAGTTGTTACTGGTACGTGTAGTAATGAACATGAAGGTTGAATTACTAATTCAGCAACATTAGCTTTAATTTCTTCTAATAATGCAGAACTATCTTCGAAATCATTGCTCCATACGTTACGTCCATCAACAACCCCAGCAAATACTTCTTTATCTTTGAATAAACCAGCTTTTACATTAGCTAAGTTTTCTTCTCTTCCGTGAACGAAGTCTAAACCGAAAGCCACTGGTAAATCAACAAGTTTTTCAGCTTCTACTAAAGCTTCAAAGTAAGTTTGGAAGATGAATTTAGCATCTACTTCATTGTTGAAGTGGTTGTATACTTTGTGAGCTAATTCTACATAGTTTCTTCCTTCATCAGTAACAAAGATTGGCTCATCTACTTGGATGTAAGAAGCACCAGCTTCAGCTAATTCTTTGAATACTTGAGTGTATAAAGTGGAACTAATTTATCTACAGCTTTTTTTCAAATTCTCCTTCAGCTAGACCACTAGATAAAGCAACATATGTAATTGGTCCAGTGATTACTGGTTTAGCTTTATCTCCTACGATTTCTTTTGCTTCTTTATATAAGTCTAATAGACGAGTATTGTTTAATTTAGGGTTAACATTTTCCCATTCTGGTACGATGTAGTGGTAGTTAGTGTTAAACCATTTTTTAAGTGCAGATGCAACATTATCTTTGTTACCACGAGCGATATCGAAGAATAAGTCTACATCAACTTCTCTTCCTTCAAAACGTTGTGGAATAACGTTGAATTGAACTGATAAATCTAAAATGTGATCATAAAGTGAGAAATCACCAACTGGGATAAAATCTAATCCAGCATTTAATTGTTTCTCGATATAAAGACGACGAAGTTTTCCTGCTTCTTCAAATAACTCGTTTTGACGAACTGTACGAGCCCAGTATCCTTCAATTAATTTTTTCCATTCTCTTTTTTCCCCTAAACGTGGGTATCCTAAACTTGAAATTTTTGTCATTATTCTTTCCTCCTGAGATTTTCTCTTTTTGTGTATATTGAATTATAAAAATAAAAAAACGCCCTTAAACAATATCTAATATTGTCTAAGGACGTGCGTTTTCATACGTGGTACCACCTTATTTTTATGGAAAATCTAAAATGATAAATTGAATTTTTTTAGTTTTTCCACCTCATTAAAATTTTAACGCTATTTTTCTGCGTAATTATCTAACTTCCGCTCGATAATTAAAACTCAAAGACCATCTTCAAAAAAACTCATTAATCTCTTTTCAGCTACCGAGACTCTCTGGTGTAAATCCTTTTTTTCTACTCATCTTATCCATGTAATAATATATTAATTTGTAAAAAAATATTTTTTTATTCAGTCTTAAATACGACAAAAGGGTAGTAACACAAGGGACGAAATGACCGTGTTACCACCCAATTTTATAATCTTAAAATAAATTTTAATCTTACCTCAATGATTATTAACGGTTATCAACCGGAACTAACTATATATACTCATTAGTTCAGCTCTGTGACCATTTACAATACACTCAAATCCTTTTTTTCACCAACCAAAAGGTCTCTAATAATTAAGAAATATTGCTCTTCACTTCTTCGCTTTTTTTAAAACTGTTAAAGAAATATTAACATAAGATATTTTTCTTTGTCAACACTTTTTAGTAAAAAAATTAAAAACTTTTTCGAAATTGTCAGAAATCTAATTTAAACCATATATATATTAGTATATTTTTTAAAATAATTATTTTTATAATATCTATTTAAGAAATATTTAAACATTTACTAATAGTTAGTTAATATCTATAAGGTATACTGTATTCATCAAACAAAAAGTTTTTGGTAATAAAGTATTAATAAGAGGAGAAAAAAATACAAAATGAAAGAAATAACTTTATGAAAATCAGAAAATTTTACAAAATGGGCAATAAGAAAAGTTAGTGTTGGAGTAGTATCAGCAGCTATTGCAAGTGGTATTTTTTTGTAATTGTAGGAGGTGGAGAAGCACACGCAAGTGATAAACAATTAGATAAAGCTCCTGTAGTTGAAACTGTAGATAATACACAAGTAGATGAAAATGTAGATTACTAAACCAACAGAAAAAAAACCTGAAATCAGTAGAATCAACAACAGTAAAAACCTAAAGAGTTGATAAAAACAGTTGAACAACCTGTAGTTGGAACAGATGAGAAACTAAACCTGAAGTAACAGACAAATAATATTTTCAAGTCTTAGCTAAAGATACTGTAGATGCACCAAATAGTAGAAACTTGCACACAGATATGACTACACCAAAACAACTCCAGCTGAAGTTAAAAAAAGCAGTAATGGATAATACGAAAAGATGAAGTTAACGTACCAGCTAAATACTTAGATAAAAGCAAACTTCCCTGGGACCATTCACAGCCGGAGTAAACCAAGTAATTCCTTATCACTTATTCGCGGGTGACGGAATGTTAACTCAGCTTAATCTTAAAACTCATCAGATAAAGCCCCATGGTCAGATAATGGAACAGCTAAAAATCCAGCTCTTCCTACCAGTAGAAAAATTTAGGACAAAGGATTATACTTCTATGAAGTAGACTTAGCAGGAACACAAAGGAAAAATCAAGATAAAGAATTATTAGATTTACTTAAAAGCAAATGGAACACAAAAGCTACAAAGCAACAATCAAAGTATACGGTGAAAAAAAGACGGAAAAAGCAGATTTAACAAACTGTAGTAGCTACAAAAGATATAAATGTAAATCTAAATGGATTAACAACTGTTAACGAAGTTAAAAAAAGCAGTAATGGATAATACAAAAGATACAGTTAGACGTACCAGCTAAATACTTAGATAAAAGCAAACTTCCCAGGGACCATTTCACAGCGGAGTAAACCAAGTAATTCCTTACCACTTATTCGCAGGTGACGGAATGTTAACTCGCTTAATCTTAAAATCATCTGATAAAGCTCCATGGTCAGATAACGGAACAGCGAAAAATCCAGCTCTTCCACCAGTGGAAAACTTAACAAATGGATTATACTTCTATGAAGTAGACTTAGCAGGAACACAAAGGAAAAACAAGATAAAGAATTATTAGATTTACTTAAAAGCAAATGGAACACAAAGCTACAAAGCAACAATCAAAGTATACGGTGAAAAAAAGACGGAAAAAGCAGATTTAACAAACGTAGTAGCGACAAAAGATGTAAATGTAAATCTAAACGGTCTTACAAGTGTCAACGAAGTTAAAAAAGCTGTTATGGATAATACAAAAGATACAGTAGATGTACCAGCTAAATACTTAGATAAAGCAAACTTCCCTGGACCATTCACAGCCGGAGTAAACCAAGTAATTCCTTACCACTTATTCGCAGGTGACGGAATGTTAACTCGCTTAATCTTAAAATCATCTGATAAAGCTCCATGGTCAGATAACGGAACAGCGAAAAATCCAGCTCTTCCACCAGTAGAAAAATTAGGACATGGATTATACTTCTATGAAGTAGACTTAGCAGGAACACAAGGAAAACAAGATAAAGAATTATTAGACTTACTAAAAGCAAATGGAACACAAAGCTACAAAGCAACAATCAAAGTATACGGTGAAAAAGATGGAAAAGCAGATTTAACAAACTTAGTAGCTACAAAAGATGTAAATGTAAATCTAAATGGATTAACAACTGTTAACGAAGTTAAAAAAAGCAGTAATGGATAATACTAAAAGATGAAGTTAACGTACCAGCTAAATACTTAGACAAAGCAAACTTCCCTGGACCATTCACAGCCGGAGTAAACCAAGTAATTCCTTACCACTTATTCGCAGGTGACGGAATGTTAACAAGATTAATCTTGAAAAGCATCAGATAAAGCACCATGGTCAGATAACGGAACAGCTAAAAATCCAGCCCTTCCTACCAGTAGGAAAAATTAGGACATGGATTATACTTCTATGAAGTAGACTTAGAAGGAACACAAAGGAAAAATCAAGATAAAGAATTATTAGATTTACTTAAAAGCAAATGGAACACAAAGCTACAAAGCAACAATCAAAGTATACGGTGAAAAAGACGGAAAAGCAGATTTAACAAACGTAGTAGCACTAAAAGAGGTTACTGTAAATCTTCATAAAGAAGCTATGGGAATGGAGAAAAAACCAGGTGAAAATATGATGACTGATCATAAAAAACATGGTTCAATGGATCCAAATATGAGTGAAAAAAACCTATGGATATGCAAAAATCAGATGTTATGAATATGAAAAGCACATATGCACAAAGATATGAAAGCGAAAAATATGAACGCTCATATGAACAATGACATGATGAAAAAAGGAATGTTACCAAAAACAAGTGCAGCTCCAGAAGGAACAATGAATGCAACTAACTCAACAAATACTTCAACTACAGGAATAGTAGGATTAATCATCGCTAGTTTATTAGGTTTATTAGGACTTAGAAGAAAAAATGAAATCGACTAAATAGAATAACTCTAAAAAGTTATGTATTGAAACGATTAAAATTAATGTGATTTGATAGTAGTCTCTTTTTATAAAAATTTTTTTGAATATCTAGAATTATGTGAGGAGATCTCAATTAAAATGATATTTTTGAAAAATAGTGAGAGATAGTACCTTGCAGAATTTAACAGAAATAGTGCTATACTTTTAATGTATAGTGCTATTTTGTTAGGAGGAGTAAAGATATGATAAATAAAAATTTTTATTAGTAGATGACGAGATAGAAATAACGGAGATAAACAAAAGATATTTAGAGCAAGGTGGTTATGATATAGATATTGCTAATGATGGAAAAGAAGCATTAGAAAAATATAAAAGAAATAAGTATTCACTAATTATTACCGATATAATGATGCCAAATATGGATGGCTATGATTTGATTAGTGAAGTACAATATTTAGATGCAGAGCAACCTTTTTTATTTATAACTGCTAAAACAACTGAGCCAGATAAAGATTTATGCTTTGAGCATGGGGGCCGATGACTATATAGTTAAGCCATTTAGTCCTAGAGAGTTAGTATTAAGAGTTAGGAACATATTGCGTCGAATTGAAAAAAATAGCACAGATAGTATTTCGATACTTGGGGATTTAGAGATAAATTATAATAGTAGAATAGCAAAGGTCAATGGGAAACAACTAGACCTAACGGTGAAATCTTTTGAATTATTATGGTTATTAGCTAATAACCCGGAACGTGTTTTTTCTAAAACAGAATTGTATGAAAAAATATGGCAGGATGAGTATGTTGAAGATGCGAATACATTGAATGTGCATGTTCATTCTTTAAGGAGGATATTAATGAAATACTCTACAGAGAAAACACCAAATATAAAGACAGTGTGGGGATTAGGATATAAAATGGAAAAACAAGTTTAAAAATGGAAAGGAAATATAGAATGAAATTAAGAGATTATATTATTATTGGATATATTTTTGTCATTTTTTTAATAACTATAGCTGCTGTATTTTTGGGCTTCAAATCAAATGTTAATTGAAAATAAAGATACCTATTTTATTGTTGCAATTACTGTGATTGCCGGATTGATTGGTGCGACTATAAGTCTAGCATTACTAAAAGGTGTGTTTAAATCATTAGATGTGCTAAAGAAAAAAACAGTAAACATAAGCGAGAAGAGATTTGATATCAGCGATGAAGTGATACGTCCTGTCGAATTTAGAGATTTGTCTATGGCATTTGATGATATGGCGGAGCATTTAAAAGAGAGTTTTGAATCACTAGAACAAAGTGAAAAAGAAAAATCTCTTATGATTGCTCAACTTTCTCATGATATAAAAACTCCTATAACTTCTATTCAATCAACAGCCGAAGGAATGTTAGATGGTATAATAAAAAAAGATGAATACAAGTATTATTTAGAAACAATTTGTCGTCAAACAACAAGATTAAACAAATTAGTTGAAGAATTAAATTACTTGACGCTAAGTGTGAAAGAAACTAATTCTACCGATAATAAAAGAAACAATATTTTTTTAGATAAATTATTAATTGATTGTATGTCTGAATTTAAGTTAAGAGCAGAAAAAAAGAACAAAGAGATATTTTTTTATTAAAGTTATACCAGAAAATGCAAAAAAATAGTAAGTAATTATAATAAAATGCAAAGAATTATAGTTAATTTATTAGGCAATGCATTTTAAATATTCACCAAGTGGAACGAAAAATAGAAATAGTTGCTGAAATTAGTGATGAAATGCTTTCTATTTCTATAATAGATGAAGGTTGCGGTATAAAAAAAGAAGAGCTTGATAATATTTTTTTAAAAGATTATATCGTGTTGAAGCATCAAGAAACATGAAAAACAGGAGGCTATGGATTAGGATTGGCTATAGCAAAACAACTAGCTACGCAGCTCAATGGAGATATTATAGTAGAGAGTGAATATGGAAAAGGGAGTACATTTACTTTGAAAATTTTGACAAACTAAACTATTCAATGTATAATGGAAAAAAATATACTGAGGAAAAACATATGTCAAAGTCAAAGTACATAACGCGTTTAAAACGTTCTGAAGGACAGCTTAGAGGAATTCAAAAAAATGATAGAAGAAGAGCGAGATTGTATGGACATAATGATTCAACTAAGTGCAGTTCGTTCTAGTGTTGATCGGGTTATTGAATTATTAATAACAGAAAAATCTTATGGAATGTATTAATAACCCTACAGAAAATCCTGAAGAGCATAAGGAAAAGAATAGAGAAAGCTATACAGTATCTAGTAAAAAAAGAAATAGTATACTAAATTAGTAATAAAAGTCTTGATTCAAAAATTATTTTTGAATCAAGACTTTTTATTTTTGAGATATATTAATTTTTATAGAGAATTTTTAATCTAGTAATTGTTGGTTGTTCTTTTTACTAATTGGTTGTTTAATTCTTTATTTTTGTTTCTCCAGGCCAGTTATTCATACCACCCTCGATATTTATAACATCGAATCCTTGTGCATCAAGAAAATCATATGCTTTAGCTGAACGTCCACCTGCTTGACAAATCACGTAGTATTTTTGATCTTTATCTAATTTAGAAAAATCTGCTCCTAAAGTACTTAAAGGGAAATTTTCAGCAGAAGGTATGTGACCAGCTGCATATTCATGAATTTCTCTTACGTCAATAATAGTGAGTTTTTCACTACTATTATTAGTGTATTTCTCATAAAAATCTTTCATTGAAATATTGTTTTTCATAGTTGATTCCTTTCAATATTATTAAATTTAACTACTGTATTAATCTAGAAAAATTGTTGTGTTTTTTTAACAGAGTTAAATTAACTATAGTCTAATTTTTAAACTATTTTACCTCTCCATGCATGCATTCCACCTTTAACATTGACAACATCGAAACCTCTTTTTTTAAGTTTTTTTGCAGCAAGTTTACTTCTTGCTCCAGAGTGACAAATTACATATGTTTTTTTGTCTGCTACTGGAGTGTAAAGCTGCCGATTTCATTTAGTGGAATATTTTTTTGCATTTTTTTATATGGCCTCTTCTAAATTCACCAGGTGTTCTTACGTCTATTAATTGAATATTTTTGTTTAAGTTTTTGTTCTAGTTCGATAGTAGAAATACTATCTACTTTTTGTGAATAAAAAAACATTTTTCTTACCTCCTATATACCCCTATAGGGTATATTAAAACATGAATTAAAATCTTTGTCAAGGATGATGATTGTATAATTTTGAAATATTGTCAGATTATATATAAAGGAAAAAAATTATCAGCTGTTGAAAGCAATATATATAGCTAATTAGAGTGAGAATCACTTATCTCTTCGGAAAAAGTGAAAAATAATTATATGGAAATAACTTTTCATTTTTTCAAGAATTATATGCTTGACAAAATAGAAAAAAATAGGAGAATAATGGAGAGAAAATGACCTTCATTTTTATAAAAAAACAACCAACAATTTAGGGAGGAAATTAAATGAAAAATATCAAAAAGTAGCTACTGCCAGTGTCTTATTATTTACATTAGTGAATCCACTAGCTGTATTTGCTGAGAATAGAGGGAGGTAATGTTTTCAGAAACAAGTAGTAATAAAAACAACACAAGATCTTACTATTACTTCAGAAGAAATCAATGGGGATATAGTTTTTCATGTAACTGCAGTTAGAGATACTTATGATGCTATTGTATATGCTAAAATTAATGGGAAAAAAATTATACTTATAATTTAGGTAATTTAAAAAAAGGTCAAGTATCAAAAATAGTTCAACCAGACGTAAGTATAAACAATAATAGTGCTTCTATTTCAAAAGAAAAGTAAAAAAGAAAAAAATCACTACCAAATACAAGTGTAGTAAGAGAATTAGTACAAAAAACAGTATTTCATACAACAATGAAATAAATGGAAATGTAGTTGAAGCAAAAGTTGTATATAAAGTATATGAGATGGTAGAAAAAGAATTCAACTCAAAATAAAGGAAGAGAAATATTTTCCAGAAAATAAATGTAAAAGAAGGCGCTATTGTAAAACCAGAAAGTACTGGTAAAACCTGAATATAAAGGAAATTTTAGGTGGAGTAGTAGTTGAACCTGCAGTACAACCGGAATTACCAAAAGCAGAGGAACCAGCAGCACCAGCACCGAAAAGCAGAAGAGCCAGCAGCTCCAACGCCAAAAGTGGAGGAACCAGCAGCACCAGCACCGAAAAGCAGAAGAGCCAGCAGCGCCGGCACCGAAAGCAGAAAAACCAGCGAGCGCCAACACCAAAAGCTGATGAACCAACAACTCCAGCACCAAAAGTGGAGGAACCAGCAGTTCCAGCACCAAAAGCAGAGGAACCAACGACACCGGCACCAAAAGTAGAGGAGCCAACAGCTCCAACACCGAAAGCGGAAGAACCAGCGGTACCAGCACCGAAAGCAGAAGAGCCAGCAACTCCAACGCCAAAAGCAGAAGAACTAGCAACTCCAATACCAAAAGCGGAGGAACCAGCAGCTCCAACACCGAAAGCAGAGGAACCAGTAGCACCGGCACCAAAAGCAGAAGAGCCAGCAGCGCCAACACCAAAAGCAGAAGAGCCAGCAGCGCCAGCACCGAAAGCTGATGAACCAACAACTCCAGCACCAAAAGTGGAGGAACCAACGACACCGGCACCAAAAGCAGAAGAGCCAACAACACCGGCGCCGAAAAGCAGAGGAACCAGCAGCGCCAGCACCGAAAGCAGAAGAACCTGCACATACCAGCGCCAAAAAAGCGGAAGAGCCAACAACTCCAGCGCCGAAAGCAGAGGAGCCAGCAGTTCCAGCACCAAAAAGCAGAAGTACCAGCGCCAAAAAGCAGAGGAACCAGCAGCTCCAGCACCAAAAAGAAGATACTCCGTCTGAAGAAGTAGCACCTAAAGATGAAAAACTCGAGGAAGCAAAAAAAGATGGAAAAGATGTTATTGAAAAAATTGCTGCTTCAAAACTTAGTGAAATTGAAAAAGTTAAAGATGAAGCAGAAAAAGCTAAGTTAGAAGCTAAATTAAAAGAATTAAAAAGAAGCAGGATTAGAAGCGATAAATAATGCTAAAAATCATGATGCAGCAGTAGATGCAACAGATGAATATCAAACTAAGATCGATGAGATTAATGTTCCAGGTGAAGAATTACCAGCACCAAATTATAACAAAGATAATTTATCAAATGGTCGTAATGAAGGAACTACAATTGATAATGGAAGCACAGCAATAGGTCATGGAGCAAGTGATACACCATCGACTTCTGTTACTAAACCAACAACACAATCACCAGCTACTACGACAACATCACCAGCATCTTCAGCACAGCCAACAAATGAATCATCAGCTTCAACAGGAGTGAAACCAGCTGCAACATCAGAAACTTCAAGTTTCAGAAAAGCACCAGAAGTTCAAGTTAGAGCAAGGAGAGTAGCGCGTTCGGCAAATCAACCAGACGGTACGGTAAACATAAGTTATAATTATGACGGAATGCCAGATATCAATGGATTTTTATCTGATCCAGGAGAAAATAATACAGTACCTATTTCAAATTCAGCAACTGAAGATGAAGTGAAAGAATTAGTTAAAGCAAAAATTCAAGCTAAGGCTCAAGAATTAGCTAAACATGGATATAAAGTAAAAGAAGAAATAGTATTCGAGCAAGATACTAATGTGAAGAACTTTAATTATGTAGTTACTTTCACTAAAGAGAAAACAGGAACTACAGGCTTCAGAATTGCACCAGAAGTTCAAGTAAGAGCTAAAAAAGTTGTAAAAAGAGATTTATCAAATAAAACAAAACAAATAAATATCTATTACAATCTAACAAATCTAAAAAGATATAGCTGGAGCATTAGGTGAAGTAGGAGAAAATAATATGTTTAACTTTATCTGGAAATGCTACCAAAAGAAGAAATTAAAAAAGCTATTGAAGAAACATACAAAATCTCAAATTGAAAAATTAAATAAACAAGGCTTTAAAGTTACTTCAACTACAGATTTAGATCAAATCGTTGAAGGTGGAGATAGCTATGACTATGTTGTAGAATTCACAAAAGAATCTAAATCTACATCAGCTAACAATACAGGTTTTAGAAAAAGCTCCCATTAGTTCAAAAAAGAGCTAAAAAGATCAGCAGAAGTACAAGAAACTGTAGATGTTAATATTTACTTCAATTTAAAAACTTTACCAGGAATAGCCGGAGCATTGGATGTAGATGGAGATACTACTATAAAACTTCCAAAAAATGCTACAGAAGCGCAAGTAAAAGCAGCAATTCAAGATAAAAATTGCTAAAGTGGAAAAAAACGAGGATATAAAGTAAGTGATTTTCTACTTCGGAGCAAAAAAACAGAACGTGGTTATGATTTTGTCGTAGAATTTAAAAAATAAAAAAATAACCTAAATAAAAACTGACCTCAGAGTTTAGATAATAATCTAACTTGAGGTCAGCTTTTTTATTTTATTCTTCTTCAGTCTCACGAGGAAAATCATGGATTCACTGAAGTTTAAGTTGCGAAGAGCGGTGTAAGAATCTTCTAGAGAAATATAGTTTAATTTTCTCATCGTTAATATTCTATATTTTTTAAAAAGTCGAACTAACTCCATTTGAAGTTCTTTAAGTTCTTCTTCAAAATCGATGTCTTCTAAAAATACTTCAAATAAAGTGAATGAGTAGTATCTATATACATCTTTAACGAATTCTGCAGTATTTTTCATCTGAACACTTTTTCATCAATAACCTTATAGGCTGTCTCAAGAGTGCTTTTCTTACTGTAGGGCGAGCAATCAATGATAGCCTGAATTTGGCTAGAAGAAGCTTCAGCTCTTTTGTTTAATTTCATCTAATTTATTGACGAAGTTTACTTTTTCTTCTTTTTTTGGAACTTTTTTTCTTTAAGTTTTCTCATAAAATTCTGGAGTTAGATCTTTAGCTACAAAAATGACGAGTTAAACGACGTTTTAAATTAGATTCTTTTATATATATTCTTAAATTAAGTAGTAAACTTTTTTTGGTATTGAATAAGTAAATAGGAAAGATTTTCTAAGTTGCATAATTTTAGAAATTTTCCAAGATTTGCTCAATGTTAGGATTGTCCTTAAGTATTTCAGGAAGAACTTTGTCTTGTGCTTTCATTATTTTTTTGTGTAGTGATAATGGTTCGTTTGTATTTTTAAATCTTCCAGTTTGCATGTTTTTAAAGTATACTTTTAGTTCGTGTAAACTTTTTATTTCAAAAGCATAAGCAACTTTTTCTTCGATAGATTTCTTAGAAATATCACGTTCTTTTAGTTCCTCAAGTGTGCCTTCTAGGATTTTTTCACGAAGAGAGTATTGAGTATATTCTTTTTCTTCATCTTCGCCTTTAACAACAAGTGGAAGCACGATTGTACCGATAACAATACTTAGTAAAACGACGTTACTCGCAATGAATAGGATGGTATTTCTAAGTGGGAAGTTATCCCCAGTAGAAGTTACAACTGGAATCATAAGTGCTGTAGCAAGTGTTACTGTACCGTGAATACCACACAAACTAGCAATTAAAGAGTAGCTAAATCTAGAATAGTTACCTTTGTCAAATTTTCTATTTAGTATTATTTTCGCTGTTTTTCTAGCAGTCGTAAAATGATGAGGTTGGAATGATATGTAGTTGAAATATACAAAGGTCAATCTGACTATCATTAGACCTAAAACAATAACTAATGAAATTATGAATCCATATACAATATCAATCTCCCTATTGTTAAACATTGTATGGTAAATCTCAGGGAGTAAATATCCTAAAAAGGTAAATACGAAACCATTTAGAACATAACTTGCTATTTGTTGAGTACTATCTATAGTTACTGCAGCATCACTACTTTACAACAGTAAGTAAGTGAAGATTTTCTTTGGTAGTTGTAAACTAGAGCCGTAATTACTACAGCTACGATACCAGAGACACCAATATGTTCTGCAAGATAGAATACTATAACTGGTGTTATTAATTGAAAAATAACTAAAATATTAAATTCGTCAGCAAATTTTGTTGAGAATATAAACTTAATATAAGAAAAAGCTATCCCAATAATAAGTCCAAAGATCGCTCCACCTCCTGCAACTACTAAAAATTTATAACTAGCATTCGTGACAGAAAATGTGTTAGTAAGAACGGCTGCTAGAGCTATATTAAATGATACAAGACCAGAAGCATCATTTAGAAGCGATTCCCCTTCTAATATAGCCATAAGTCCTTTAGGTAGTTTCATTCCTTTAGTTATTGATTTAACAGCCACAGCATCTGTAGGTGACAGGATAGCAGCTAAAACAAAACATGCTGCCCAAGGAATCATTGGAAGCAATAAATGAATTATGCTACCGACAACAATTACTGTCACAAGAACTAAAAATATTGCTATATATATAATTGGACGTTTGTATAGCCAGATATTCTTTAAGGACGAGTTGAAACCGTCAGTAAATAATAGGGGAGCGATAACTAACATCATAAACATTTCTGATTCGAACTCAAAATGGAGTGGAAGATTAGGGATAAAAGTTACCGCAGCACCAAGTATTATTTGGAATAAAGCTGCTGGAATACGTGGAAAAAAAGATTATTTAAAAAAATGAACCAAGTATTACAATTATGACAAATATACCTAGGGTAGTTAGTATTTCCATAAAAAAACTCCTTTGTAATTATTTTTATTATTTATTTGTACCAATATATTTTACAATTATTTAATATTAAAATCAACGATTATACAATTTGAAGGAAGTTAATAATGAATATTGTAAAACATTAATTTTAATAGTTTTTAGAAGAGGTGTTATTTTGTTAGTTTTTTAGAGGTTAAGTAAGGGCTTTCAGTACATGTCAATAGACGTCAAAATATTGATTTTAAATGATTTTTTTGATTTTTGAAACTCATTACATCGTACTATAAATCAATAAAAAAACTCTACCTTTTTTTAGATAAATATATCAGTTGGATATTGAAGTTAAGCCCTGCTATCATTTCAATGGCAGGACTTTTTTTAATATTTGATACACTAACTTCTTATCTATATTTTTGGTGGAGTTGAAGTTGACATCTACAAAGTTTAATGTTAGAATATATTCAAAAAAATATATTTGAATGAGGTGTTTTATGATTCAAAATGTTGTTACTTCAATAATTCTGTATTCTGGGACAGCCGTAGACTTACTTATTATCCTAATGTTATTTTTTGCCAAAAGAAAAAGCAGAAAAGACATCATTAACATCTATTTAGGACAATTTCTAGGCTCTGTTAGTCTAATATTGCTAAGTTTGCTTTTTGCATTTGTCTTATATTATATTCCTAGTAAAGAGATTTTTAGGTTTTGCTCGGTTTGATTCCAATTTTCTTAGGTCTCAAAGTTTTTGATTTTTAGGAGATTCTGATGGAGAAGCTATTGCCAAAGAAGAGTTGCGCAAAGATAATAAAAACTTGATTTTTCTAGTCGCTATGATTACTTTTGCAAGTTGTGGTGCCGACAATATTGGTATCTTTGTCCCATATTTTATTACATTAAATTTAGCGGATTTGATAGTGGCTTTACTTACATTTCTAGTCATGATTTATCTCTTGGTTTTTCTGCCCAAAAAAATTGGCACAAGTCCCATCTGTTGGAGAAACTTTGGAAAAAAATATAGCAGATGGTTTATTGCTGTTGTTTATTTAGGATTGGGGATATATATCCTGATTGAAAATAACAGTTTTAACATGCTATGGACTATGTTAGGATAGGAGAAAATATTATGAAAAAAGATAGTATCTGTCAAGTGAATATTATAAATCAACAAAATGTTACAACCGCAATGAACTACCTTGAAAAGGAAAAAGTTCAAAAATCACTTCGCATTTTAACAAAGTTTACCGATAATAAACAGATAAATATCATCTTTTATCTCCTTGCTGTTGAAGAACTCTGTGTCTGTGATATAGCCTGTTTACTAGATCTCAGTATGGCATCTGCATCCCACCATCTTCGTAAACTAGCTAATGAAAACATCTTGGACACTAGAAGAGAGGGGAAAATTATATATTATTTTATAAAAGATGAGGAAATCAGAGATTTTTTTAATCAACTAGGATAATAACTATTTTTACTACTTTACCATGATTATATATAGGACTTATCTATGAAATTTTCTGATGAAATTTACTCACAAGAAATACCTACTCGTATCATGTTGATACTGTCAATAAGTATGTGTAAACACTCAAGTAGAGTTACGGAGTATTAATCAAATAAGCTTTCGAGTGTGTCATAACATTGGCCACCCCCTTTATGGATTCGTTGACTTTGCTTGAAATTATAATCTTCAAACAAAGTAACTAAGTAACGTTCCAGAGACTCCTCGTTAGGAAAAAACTTCTTTTTCGTTTGACGTTTGATTTCTTTATTAAGAGACTCAATGAGGTTTGTCGAATAAATGCTGTGCCAAATCTGGTAGTGAAACTGATAATATGCGCTATTATAACCTATTTGTACATTTTTATTTTATCAAAACTGTACATTCTTATTTTATCATTTTCAATTAGTAAGTCTAGAATCACCAGATTATGGTTTCCATTTGTTTCGACACACTCATGATTCAATGTTGCTTAATGCAGGCACAAATTGGAAAGAACTCCAAGTCAGAATGGGGCATAAGTCAATGTCAACTACTATGGATACTTACGCAGAGTTAGCACCTCAAAGAAAGCTAGAAGCAGTCAGCATTTATTTAGATTAGATTGCTGAAAATAACATTAACTGCCTTTACAGGTATAAAAATATCGCTACATCTATGTATTAATACCAAGATGTAGCGATTTATTCAAAATATTTATATCAGATATTTAAAAAGTTACCAACTAATTACTTTTTCCATCTTCTATTTTTGATATCAGCATCATAAAGTTTGTTTAGAAGATTTTCATCAAAAAAGTTAGCAGCTTGATCATTTTTAATTACTTTTCCATCAAGAAGAGCGATAATATTGTCACTATAAGCAAGTGCTTGATTTATATCGTGCAGGACCATGATAATAGTGATTCCCAGAGATTTATTAAGATCTCTAACAAGTTGCATTATAGATTTTTGATATTTTATATCAAGGAAAGTAGTAGGCTCGTCTAGTATAATAATATCAGTACTTTGTGCTAATGCCATTGCGATATAAACACGTTGAAGCTGTCCTCCCGATAACTCATCTACACGTTTATCTTTATAAGCCTGTAAACTAGTTTTTTCAAGAGCAAATTCAATCTTTTCAACATCACTAGCAGTAGGCTTGTAAAAGAAGATATTTTGATAAGGAAGTCTAGCGAAACTAACCATATCATAGACGGTAATTTCTCGTGGAGTTTCATTCTTTTGATAAACAATTGCAAGAATACTCGCAAGTTCTTTTAATGAATATGAATTTAATTCTTTACCTTCAATTTTTTTATACTTCCAGAATTATAGTTTAAGTTTTTTTGCTAATATTTTTTTATAAGTGTACTTTTACCACAACCATTTTTACCAAGTAGGGTAGTAATCTTACCTTTTTCAATGCTTACATTTAGACCTTCAAAAAGTGCATTTTTATTATCATACTTAAACGTAAGGTTATTAATTTCTATTATATTTTCCATTAACTTACTCCTTTCTTAACTAAAATAATAAATGCAGGTCCACCTATAATCATCATTATTAAATCAGCAGGTATTTCGATTGGTGCGAAAATAACACGACCGATTGTATCGAATAACAGTAGTATAAATGCTCCTAGTAGAGCACTAAATGGGATGGTATAAATATGATTTCGTCCAATTATAATCTTAGCAATATGAGGTGTAATAAGAGCTAAGAAGACCATAACACCAGCAACAGCTGTAGAAACAGAAGCAAGAGCTACTGCAACAAATGAGATTAGCAGGCGAATCATATTAATATTAATACCAAGAGAACTAATAATATTATCATCTAAAGCGAAGATATTACATAGTTTTGCTAAGAAGAAGCTAATAATTAGTAGTAATGGAATCCAACCAAATAATAATGAAACATCATCCCAGTTTTTAGTTCCTAAACCAACAGTTTTGAATGTAGATGACGTAGTAGAGTTAGCTGCATTCAAGTACTGTATAGAACTTAGTATTCCTGTGAAGAAATAACTTATTGCAATACCGATTAAAATAATTTTAACATTGTTTTTTGTTCTACCTGCTAGGTAATAAATGATTAAGAAACCAAGGACACCACCGATGATAGAAAATACAGACTTAAATATCATAAATTGTGGGAATATCCCTAATCCTAAGTATAAAAATAGGTTTGCTCCACTAGAAACACCAATAATACTAGGATCGACAAGCGGGTTCTTTAATACTGTTTGTAATAATAGACCACTAACTCCAAGAGCAGCACCTACTAATATAGTGATGATAATTCTTGGGAAACGAACGTCTATAATTGCATTTACATTGGCATATTCTCCGGTAAAAGATACCAATAGCTAATTGTCCGACGCTAGCTTTTATACTACCACTGTTCGCTGCAAAAAATATTGTACTTAATAAAAGTAGAATAAGAACAGAAAAAGTGATTGCTTTTTTGTTTTTAAACATTAAGAACCTCCTTATATATTTTATATGTTTAGTATATCATATGTTGTTTTTAATTTGAATTATAAAAAAACCAGAGGTAGCAATGTGCTACTTCTGGTTTTTAAGTATTAGTTACTATAGAAAATACTGTATAGACTTTCTAATCCTTTTTTTGGTAATCGTATGTAGCTGTCATACCAAACATTGAGCTATCTAAATCGACAACTTTATTATTTTTTTACCGCATCAAAGTGAGACCAACTCTTATTGTTTTTCAAATTCTTTTTTTAAACATTTCATTTACATTATCAGGCATAGCATGAGCAGTACGTAAAATAAAGTCCGGTTTATCATTTAAAGCAGTTTCTATGTTTAGATTTTTAAATTCTTCAGTACCTTTAATGATATTTTCACCACCGGCTAATTTTACAAGGTTACCAACATAAGATTTTCTCTGTAGCAGCCATGTAACTTCCAGGTAAGCCCATAAGAACAAGAACTTTTGGTTTCTTCTTGTTTGCGATTTTTTCATTGAATTTAGCGAAGAACTCATCGTGTTCTTTCTTTAATTCTTTGAATTTTTCAGTTTTACCAAATTCTTTTGCAAGATCTTCTGTAATAGCGTATAATCCATTAACACTACGAATATCTACAAATTTATAAGGAATTTTTATTTTTTTCTCGAATCCTTCTTTTTATCCAGTCTTGCAAACTATCTGGAGCATATACGATAGAAGGATTAATCGATTTGATAACTTCCATATTTGGATTCATAGGAAGACCGATTTGAACAGTGTTGTCATATCTTTTAGGCATACGACCTAATTTTGTGGTAGGGACACCTGCTAATTTAATATCAAGAACATTAGCTACTTGAGCTAAAAGCTACAGAGTCCATTATGACACGTTTACCATTTTCTTCTTCAGATTTTTTATCTTTATTTACACCTGTTAAGTCAATAGTCTCATTAAAAGCTTTATCAGCTAGATTAGGATCTGTTCCAGTAGTATTACCAGCTTTAGTTTTGTGATGAACAAGCAGTAAGTACTAAGATACTAGCCAGAAGTAGTGTAAATAGTAGGGATAGTTTTCTTTTCATGAATTATCTCCTAATTATTTTTTCTTTTTTTAAGAGCAAAGAAAGCTCCAGCAGCTATTACAAGAACTCCGATACCTCCACCAACATAGTAAGGTACGTAGTTTGTTTCTTTAATAGCTTCCATATCTAAACCATCATTTCCATTTTTTATAGTATCAGTATTAACTTCTACAAAATAACGAACAGGACGGTTCATAGGTTCTACATACATTTGTACCATAGCTAAGAAGTTTTCATTTGGTACTTCGAATCGATAGTCAACATAGCTATCTTTATATTGTTCAATGTTAACTTTTGTTTCAGTAGCCTCTACTTGTTTAAATTCTCCATCTTTTTGAAGAACTTTAATGAAAGGACCTTGTTCTTTACTACGTTGAACCCAGTTCATAAGGTGTATACGGACAGTTGCGTATAATTTACCATCTTTTGTACGTTGAAGCATAGCTTTAGACCAACGTTTCTCACCGTTAGATTTTTTTGATTTTTAAGAGCTTCATTTAGATCTCCACCTGCATTAATAGGTGAGATTACCCCTTGTACCATACCTTCACCGATAGCAGTGTTTTTAGTCCCACCATCAGCAGTAACACCAGTAAGAGGGTTCAAGTATGAACCTGTGATGTCAAGATTATAAAGACCTGGATTTTTTGTTTTTTGATCATCTTTGAAATAATCTTCTAATTTCTTAGCAACAAATCCTTCAGGTGCCTTTATTCTCATCTTTTTTATCTTTGTTTTCTTCTTCTTTTTTCTTATCTTCATCTTTTTTCTCTTTTTCTTTATCTTTAGATGAATCTTCAGAACCAGATACTAGATTAGCTGCAGACCAGTTAAATTTAATAATAGCATTTTGAGATGCATCACCACCCATAATTTGGTTCATGGCATCAACAGCAACTCTAACACCGACTTTATCAGGTTTAGCTTCACCGAAATTAAAAGCTTAGAGTTCCTGGGTAAGTACTAGTACCACCGTCTAAGTTAGTATCATTATAAGTGCTTGTTACAGAAGCGGCAGTAAGACTTTCCTGAGAAAATAGGAGATGAATAAATGCTAAGTGATAATAAGTGACCGTGCATATTACTGAAATCCATTGGAGTGAATTGAACAGTAATAGTAGAAGTATTATTATCATGAACATTTACAGTAGCATGTGTAGCTAATGCATTGTTCCCCATAGAAAGACGACCACTATTTTCAGCGTGCCAAAGTTCCACAGGAACACTGTATACCTTATCAGCTGCGTGTACATTTTTAACGAAAGGTACATTACTAGATGTAACGATAAACGTTAATGTAGCAATAACTATCGTTAACAGTTTTTAAAACTCGTTTCATTATAAAAAAACTCACTTTCTTATGTATTATTTAATTTTTAATTAAGAAAGACGGAAATATTCCCGCCTTTCAGAGTAGATAATATTATAGTTGTTTAGCGAGATATTATCTTACTATTTTATTTTTCTTTTCTTCTACCAACCATGAAGGCACTCATTAGAGTAAGAGCCCCTGCAAGGATAGATGATGAAGTTTCTAATCCTGTATTAGATAATCTTCCGTTGTTTAGACGTCCACCTTTTGGAGTTAAAGCACTAGCTCCATTACCAGCAGCACTAGCTCCAGGTTGACCACCATCAATTACCGCAGTTCCTTGTCTTTCAGTAGCATTAGACCAGTTAAGGCTAAGGATTGCATCTTTTTTACCAGCACCTGGCATAATGCTTTCCATAGTTGGTACGAAATACAGAAACAGGAATATTAGTTAATTTTTCAGGAGATGTAAAGTGGACTTCCACTTGGTTCATAGCTCCACCTGTTCTATTAACAGGGTATTCAGTACCATTAACCCAGAAACGAGTAATACCGTCTGTAAGAGTTCCTACTTTAATATCGTGGAAACGAACTTTGTAGTGATAAGTATCTCCATGTTTAAATACAGTGATTCCATCTAATGCGGCATTCCCCATAGAGGCACGACCTGATTCATATGCATTTAATAGAGAAGCAGTTACGTTGTCGAAGTATGTAACTGGTACTTCTACACCTTGCCCTTGAGTAGCGGCAGGAAGAGGTGTAGTTGGTGTAGCGATTGGTGAATTAGGTTGTCCACCTTGTTTTCCATCAGGTTTAGATGGTTTAGGAGTATAACCACTGCTACCTGGTTTTCCAGATCCACCAGTAGGTTGACCTTGTTGTTCAGTTACACTAGACCAGTCAAATGATAAAGTAGCATTTTGTGTACCACCACCAGGCATAATCTCTTCCATAACTTGCACAAATACAGAAACAGGAACTGATGTAAGTTTTTGAGTAGATGTGAAGTGAACTTCTACTTGATTATTAGATCCTCCAGTTGGATTAACAGGATATTCAGTACCGTTAACCCAGAATTTAGAGATTCCACCAGTGAAACCTTGTGTAGAAAGATCATGGAATCTTACGATATAGTGGTAAGTACTTCCTTCTTTGAATATAGTAACATTACTATGTTCTAGAGCTGCATCTCCCATAGATTTTTTACCAGGTTGGTAAGCATTTAGTAATGTTGCTTTCACACCTTTATAATATGTTGCAGTAGCTGCAGGTGTAGGTTTTGGAGTAGGTGTAGTTACTACAGGTTTAGGTTGCTCCTTAGGTTTAGGAGTTTCAACAGGTTTAACAGGCTTAGCTGGTTCTGTAGGTTTAGGAGTTTCAACAGGTTTAACAGCATCAGCAGGTTTTACTTGCTTGTAGGTTCCGCAGGTTTATTTGAAGGCTGAGCATCTTTTGGTGTTTCAGGTTTTTCTGTAGGTTCTGTCACAGCAGGTTTGACTGGTGTTTCAACTGCTGGTTTAGGAGTTTCTATAGGTTTAGGAGTAAGTTTTTCTTCTAATCCTTTTGTATCGATTTGAAGAAAAGCACGTTGTTTACCACTTCCAGGTGTTATTTTATCCATTGCTGTAACGAATACCTCTACTGGTATTTTATTTTCTAAAGTTGCTAAAGTAAATTCAGCTACTTTTTGGACTCAATGCACCTGGATAGTTAACGTCATTTAGAGTTATTTCATCACCATTTACTTAAAAACGTCCAATTCCATCGTTTTTGTCCAGCAAAAGTAATATTTTTGCCAAATTACTCTATATTTATAACCATTATTAACTTTTTGAACAGTAGTTTTTAACTAATGCAGCATTTCCCATTGAAGCTCTCATTTTCGTAAGCATGCATTAATTTACTGTATACATCTACCTCTGGATTTTTGAGTGTCAGCTGCTAATAAAACTTTATTGTTTTGTGTAGTTGTTGAGTAATCTACCACAGCAAGGGTTGAGATGATAGTTGCTGCAGATAGAACTTTTTAATAATTTATTTGATTTTCATCTTATTTTTGATTTCTCCTTATATTTCTTTATACATGACTTTATACAAAGGGATATTTTATCCCTTTGTATAAGAGTTTAATCTATAATTATTTGTTATTTTTTCTGCGTAGAACTAGAGCAGATAATAATACTAGTGCACCCTAAACCAACAGTTGCTGTTGAACTTACTCCAGTATTAGCTAACGCTTTTAAGTCCTTTAGCTACTGTTTGTGAAGTTTTTTGAATAGCAGTTTTTTCAGCCTCAGCTTTTTATCTTCTTTTCTTTCATTTTTGTCCAAAGATATCTTGTATTGATGGTTGTGCTTGTTCTTTTTGCTTTTTTTGCTCTTTATTTAAATCATTGATATTTAATTCTGGTAATTCAGGTTGAACAAGAGCTTCACCAGTTTCAAATTTTGGTTTTTCGTTTGATGTTGGTCCTTCAGGTTGAACTGGAGTTTCTCCACTATTTGGTTTAGTTGGAGTACTTGGTTTATCTGAAGGTACAGGTTTTAGGAACAGGTGTATTCTGATCAGAAGCTACAGTTTTTGATTTTTACAATTGTGTATAAACTGAAGTGGTTTTGTGAAGAATGTAAGTTTTCCATCTTTGTAAACGCTTGGTACTTTTTCTAATTTATTACCATTTACATAGTAAACTTCTAATTTTTCATCTTCATTAGCTACGACAGCTACTGTAACAGGCACGAGTTTCACCTTGTTTGTTGATTCTATTTCCTTTAGAATCTGTGAAGTGTAGATCTACTGTTTTTAACAACACTTAGGTTTTCATCAGCTTTTTTAACAAGTTCTTCAACTTTTTGTAACAGTTTCTTTATCAGCTTTTTCAACTGTGAAGTTAGAAGCTTTTACAGTAGAGTTATCAAATGAAACTTTGATTTCTTCTGATGAACCATTTTTCTACAACTTTAGCTACTAGATGTATCTTTAAGAGATGCAGAATTAACTATTTCTTTAAGTTTTGATGCTTCTTCTTTGTTTACATCTTTATCAGTAGAGATATTAGCTAAGGCTACTTTTTTAAGTTCTTCTAATTTTGCTTTTTCTTTTTCACAGCTTTGAGCTTTGAGCAGCTTCTTTTTCTAATCTTTCTTTTTCAAGACGATCAGCTTCAGCTTTTTGAGCTTTTTCTTTCTCAAGTCTTTCTTTTTCAGCTTGAGCTTTAGCAGCAGCTTCTTTTTCTAATCTTTCTTTTCAAGACGATCAGCTTCAGCTTTTTGAGCTTTTTCTTTTTCAAGTCTTTCTTTTTCAGCCTGAGCTTTAGCAGCAGCTTCTTTTTCTAATCTTTCTTTTTCAAGACGATCAGCTTCAGCTTTTTGAGCTTTTCTTTTCAAGTTTTTCTTTTTTCGGCTTGAGCTTTAGCAGCAGCTTCTTTTTCTAATCTTTCTTTTTCAAGACGATCAGCTTCAGCTTTTTGAGCTTTTTTTCTTTTTCAAGTTTTTCTTTTTCAGCTTGAGCTTTAGCAGCGCTTCTTTTTCTAATCTTTCTTTTCAAGACGATCAGCTTCAGCTTTTTGAGCTTTTTCTTTTTCAAGTCTTTTCTTTTTCAGCTTGAGCTTTAGCAGCAGCTTCTTTTTTTCTAATCTTTCTTTTTCAAGACGATCAGCTTCAGCTTTTTGAGCTTTTTCTTTTTTTCAAGTCTTTTCTTTTTCAGCTTGAGCTTTTAGCAGCAGCTTCTTTTTCTAATCTTTCTTTTTCAAGACGATCAGCTTCAGCTTTTTGAGCTTTTTCTTTTTCAAGTCTTTTCTTTTTCGGCTTGAGCTTTAGCAGCACTTCTTTTTTCTAATCTTTCTTTTTTTCAAGACGATCAGCTTCAGCTTTTTGAGCTTTTTCTCTTTCAAGTCTTTCTTTTTCAGCGTGAGCTTGCAGCTTCTTCTTTTTCTAATCTTTCTTTTTCAAGACGATCAGCTTCAGCTTTCTGAGCTTTTTTCTTTTCTCAAGTCTTTCTTTTTCAGCCTGAGCTTTTGTAGTTTTCATCTTTGTGTAATGTAGTTACTTGATCAGCTGTTAGTGGAGTAGCACCATCCCAATTGAATTTAAGTGTTGCTGGAACATTTGAATGACCTCTTAATGGTTTTCCATTTACTGATACTGAGAATGTAATAGTTTTTTTCAGTTAATTTTTCAGGACTTGTGAAGTGGAATACTTTTTCATGGCTTTCACCACCAAGATCAGTTCTTTCTACTGCAGTACCATCAACAGTTAAAGTATCTACAGTTCCTACTTGAGTCCCAAAAGTTAAGTCTTTAAATGTTAGATAGTAGTTGTAAGTATCATTTACTTTTTCAACACGAGTTTTTTCATGTACTAATGCACCATCTGCCATTGAAGTTCTATTAGATTCATGTGCATTATTAATTATAGCTGGAACTAAGTTATTTGCAGCTTCTTCTTTAGCTTTTTCCACAGTAGGGAAGTCTAAAGCTATTGTACTTTCAGCAGCTCGTTCTTCAAATCTAGGTTTAGCTCCACCTCTAGTTTGGACGCTGATTACAGTATCTACTTGAATTTTATCTAGAAGAGTATCAGTTAAGATTTTACCTTCTTTTAGTTTAGTTGCTGCATCAACTTCAGTAAAGTTAACTTCATTTCCTTTATAAGTAAGTTTAGAAACTGTAAATGGTTTTGTTACGTAATAAGTAAGTAGAAGATTTACCTTCTTTTACTTGAATAGTGTATTGATATTTATCTCCAACTTTTTCAACTTTTTACATCTTTAACAAATGCATTTTCATAGATTGAACTTGAATTAGTAGTTCTACCATTTAATTCACCTTTAACAGTAGCTGGGAATGTAGTAGGAACTTTATCAGCATCTACTTCATGATCAGGTACTGAAGGTTTAGCAGGGTGTAACTTCTTTGGGTTTTTCTACTTTAGGGAAGTCTAGAGCTATTGTACTTTCAGCAGTTCTGTCTTCAAATCTAGGTTTAGCTCCACCTTTTGTTTGAACATTTAATAAAGCATCTACTTGAATTTTGTCTAAAAGAGAATCAGTTAAGATTTTACCTTCTTTTAGCTTAGTAGCAGCATCAACTTCAGTAAAGTTAATTTCAGTTCCTTTATAAGTAAGTTTAGAAACTGTGAATGGCTTTATTACGTAATAAGAAGTTAGTAGATTTTCCTTCTTTAACTTGGATAGTATATTGATATTTATCCCCAACTTTTTCAACTTTTACATCTTTAACAAATGCATTTTCATAGATTGAAGCAGTACCAGTAGTTCTACCATTTAATTCAGCTTTTACTGTAGTAGGGAAAGTGTTAGGAACTTTATCAGCGTCAACATTATGGTCAGCAGCTGTTGGTGTTGCTGGTTTTGGTTCTTCTTTTGGTGTAGTTGGTGCAGGCTTAACTGGTTTAGGTTTAGCAGGTGCAACTACATCTTCTAATTTACAGGTCTTTCTTTTGTAGTCAGTAGCTGTCTCATAATATAGTTTTAATGTAACAAAGTGTGACATTAAAGCACCGTTAGGATATGGAGCAGTACCATCTAATTGAATTTTTTCTAATAGTTTATCAGTAATGATAGATCCTTCTTTTACTGAAGAATTACCATTTGTTGCTAAGGTAGTTAATGGAATATCTTTACCTTGATATGCAACTTTGTGTAATTCAAATGGATAGAATTCTCCACCTACATCAGCAAGACCTTTTTTTGAATCTTAGAGTATATTTGTATTTATCTCCAACTTTTTTTCAACTTTTAACATAGTTATCTAATGCAGAACCGTATAATGATTCTTCATCATTGTTGTTAGCATTTCTTAAATGTCCTTGAACGTGAATAGGAAAATCTTTTTTAATAGTTCCTTTGTATTCCACATCTTTGTTAGGATTTTCGTAAGTTGCTGCTTCATAGTTATCAGCAGTTACTTTTTTTCTAGCTAATGATGACAGGTCAAATTTTAAAATCATTTTTTTGAGTTCCTGCACCTTCAGTAATTGAGTTCATAACAGGAACAAACACTTTTGTATATGTTTCTAATTTATTGTTAGAATCAATTTTATTTTTATCTACGTTGAAATTAATAGTTTTCGGATAAACAGTACGACCAGGAAATTCTTTTTTTGTATGCATCAGTGAAGTTATCAGTGTCATTAGTACCATAATTTTCAACTATAGTTGAGTCTTTAAACTCGTTATCTTGAATTTCTTTACGATTTTCATGAATTTTATCACCGTCATAGTATTTTAAATCTCCTAAGTACCCTTTAAGACCACCAAATGTAATTGGTTTAAATGTAACATTTACAGAGTATTGTCCATTTTTCACAATTAATTTTGTTTTTTCATTGTCGATTGCAGGCGCAGCCATAGAAGGACGTCCTTCTTCATGAAATTTTAAGGCTTCAGCAGTAATCTTATATTCTCCATCTTTTAAAGCTTTAACATCTTGAGCTACAGTAGCTGGTTCTTCAGCTTTAGGAGCAGTAGTTGCTGGAGCTGTAACTGATGTAGTAGCAGGGGCTGCAGCAGAGTTTGCTGCTGGAGTTGCTGATGAATTAGTTTCTCCAGTATTAGATGCTGGTGCTGTAGGTTGCGTAGTAGTTGGCTTCGTAGAAGAAGTTGTTGTATTTGCTACAACAGGTGTTTCTTCTGCTGCGAATGCGAAACTATCTTGATCATATGCTTCAATTGCTGCAACAGCAGAAAAAATTGCAGTTGCTGACAAAACTTTTAATAATGTTGTATTTTTCATATTAGGAATTTTTCTCCTTTTAATTTGTATATTATTAGATATTAAATCGTTACCACTATTATAATACAAAAACTGTGTAAAATAAAAGGTAAAAATGATAATTGCTATCAGATATAACCTAAAATAGACGAAATTTACAACAAAGTTTCAAAGTTAGTTCACAAATTAGCCATAATTTTAGACGTTTTATATTCTATAAATACAAAATATTATTAATAAAATTTTATGAAATAATGAAAATATGGGCTTGGAATACGTCCAAACCCATATTTTTCTTAAATATTATTTATTGAATTTTCTACGTAGTACAAATGCTGTAAGCAGTGATGCTAATCCTAAGAATGCTGTAGTCGAAGTAGTAATACCAGTGTTTTGCCAATGATTTTTCATATTTTACAGTTGTGTCATTAGATTTTTGTACTTACTGGAGCTGCTACAAAAGTATCTTTTAACTTCAGATTGTCCAAAGATATCATTGATAAGAGGTTTTTATCAGATGCAGGAGTTGTTTCTTCAGTCAATTGTTTTTGTTCTCTAAGGTACCCTTCTAAATCAAATTCAGGTTTTTCTAATATTGCAGCTTCACCTTTTAGCAGTAATAGGACCTTGATGATTTTTAAGGTATCCATCTAAATCAAATTCAGGTTTTTCTGTTATTGCAGCTTCACCTTTAGCAGTTACAGGAGCTTTTTCTCTTTCAAGTCTTTCTTTTCGATACGTTCTTTTTCAGCTTTTTCTTTAGCTAATCTTTCAGCTTCGATGCGTTCTTTTTTTCAGCTTTTTCTTTAGCTAATCTTTCAGCTTCGATGCGTTCTTTTTCAGCTTTTTTCTTTAGCTAATCTTTCAGCTTCAATGCGTTCTTTTTCAGCTTTTTCCTTAGCTAATCTTTCTCTTTCGATACGTTCTTTTTCAGCTTTTTTTCTTTAGCTAATCTTTCTTTTTCGATACGTTCTTTTTTTCAGCTTTTTCCTTAGCTAATCTTTCTCTTTCAACGTTCTTTTTCAGCTTTTTCTTTAGCTATTTTTCTTTTTCGATACGTTCTTTTTCAGCTTTTTCTTTAGCTAATCTTTCTTTTTCGATACGCTCTTTTTCAGCTTTTTCTTTAGCTAATCTTTCTTTTTCAATACGTTCTTTTTCAGCTTTTCTTTAGCTAGTTTTCTCTTTGAATACGTTCTTTTTCAGCTTTTTCTTTTAGCTAATCTTTTCTTTTTCGATACGTTCTTTTTCAGCTTTTTTTCTTTAGCTAGTTTTTCTCTTTGAATACGTTCTTTTTCAGCCTTTTCTTTAGCTAATCTTTCTTTTCGATACGTTCTTTTTCAGCCTTTTCTTTAGCTAGTTTTTTGTATCTACTTTAGGTACAGTTATTGTTTTTGTAGTTAGAGAACTCAAATCGTATTTAAGAATCATACGCTGAGTACCTCACCCTGGGAATATAGACTCCATAACCGGTACGAATACTTGAGTGAATGTTTCTAGTTTATTGTTAGCGTCGATTTTATTTTTATCTACATTGTAAGATAAAAGTTTTTAGGATAAACCGTACGTCCAGGGAATTTTTTTCTTGTATACATCTATAAAAGTATCTTTTTCATTTTCTGAATAATTTTCAACGATAGTTGTATCTTTAAATTCACTATCTTTTATTTCGTGAACGAGTTGCATGAGTCTTTATTACCGATCATAATATTTTTAAATCTCCTAAATATCCTTTAAACCCTATTCTTTTCAATTGGTTTTAAAATGACATTTACAGAGTATTTTCCATCTTTTAACGACTAACTTTACGTTTTTCTGTATCTAATCCAGATGCAGCCATAGATGCTCTACCTTCTTCTGAGAAGTTTAGAGCTCTACATTCTCTTTTCTTACCTACTGACTTTATATCGTAGGTACCATCTGGTAAATTTCTTAACATCTTGAGGTACTGTTTTTTTGTTTCTACATCGCTTTTGAGTATTAGTAGCAGTTGCTGCAACTTCAGTAGCGAAATGCATTGTGATCATAAGATTCTATTGCTGCGATTGCAGTGAAAATTGCAGAAGCAGAAGAACTTTTAATAATGTTTTATTCTTCATAATTATATTAATGTCTCCTTAAAAATTGAATTTTGTGATTATAAAATTTATCATTACTATTATAATACAAAGGTGTCAATTAATAAAAGGGAAAAATGATAACTAATTTTCATTTACAATCTAGAAATACTAGAAATTTACAATAAAGTTTCAATTTAACTTTCACAAATTCGACATATTTAAAAAGAGTTTAATATTAAAATATAAAAAAATATTATTATAAAAAATTTCTATGATTTTAAATAGTAATTTATAATTATATAAATTTTGTAAACCCTTAAACTAAATTGTTGACATTTTCATTTTTTTCTATGCTACGATTTTAAAAAGTGAATAGAGTAAAAATCACTGGGGAGCCTTTAGGCTGAGATAACATAGTTAGACCCTTTGACCTGATCTAGATAATGCTAGCGTAGGAAACGTGAATATTTTCAAAAATAGAATTAATCCAATATAATTGGAAAATATACTATGAGTAATATATGTTTCAGAGTTCTCTTACGTTAGTAAGGGGACTTTTTATTTATCATAAGTGATATTATTTTATACTAAAATTAAATATATTTAGGGGATATACCTATGAAACTTATTACTGAAATTATGGAAGAGAAGGCATTACCGATTGTCGATAAAATATATAATGATGGCTTTATTCAAGGATTAATTCGTGCCGATTTATCAGAGAAAGCAGTAGAGCACTATCTGAAAGCTGATGCACTTTATTTAGAAAATTTTAGCGATATTTATGCAATGCTTTTAGCAAAAAGTAATGATAAAGTTGAAAAAAACTTTTTCTTAGATCAGATTAATTTTGTGTTAAATGAAGAAATTGCTGCACATAAAAATTTAGCAGATTATATAGGGAGAGATTATCAAGAGATTATCAAAGGTGGAGAGTGGTATCCATCTGCAGACCACTATATAAAACATATGTACTATAATGCATTTGCGTTCGGTATGGCAGAAACTTTAAGCGCAATGGCACCATGTCCATGGATTTATAAAATGGTAGCTAGAAAGATTTTAGCTAATCATAATTTAGCAGAAGATCATCCATTAAAATTCTGGGTTGAATTTTATGCTGATGGCTTAGTAGATGAAGTACTTACTGAGTATCATAAAATCATTAATCGTGAAGCTGAATTTATGAGTGAAGAAGGTAAACAAAGACTTATTAAAAACTTCTTAGAAAGTTGTGAACATGAACGTCGTTTCTTCAATATGGCTTATACACAAGAACGTTGGGATTTAGAGGTATAGGATTATGAGTAAACTTAAATATTGCATTAACTATTGCTGGAACTGATCCAACAGGTGGAGCAGGAATTATGGCTGACTTAAAAAGCTTTCAGGCACGTGAAGTGTATGGAATGGCTGTAGTTACTAGTGTCGTTGCACAAAATACGTTAGGTGTTCAAATGATAAGAAACTTGGATCTAGATATACTTGAAGCACAATTAAAAAGTGTGTTTGATGATATAACACCTGATAGTATAAAAACTGGAATGATAGCAAATGCTGATATGATGAAATTAATTAAGAGATATTTACCTAAAGATGTTCCTTATGTTGTTGATCCAGTTATGGTCGCGACAAGTGGTGATAAATTAATAGATGATGTTGCAAGAAAAAATCTAAAAGAAGAGATATTACCGCTCGCAACTATTATTACACCAAATGTACCAGAAGCAGAAGAAATTGTTAATTTTAAAATATTAACAGAAGATGATGTTAATCGTGCAGGAAAGTTCATTATCGACGAAGTTGGATGTAAGTCAGTAGTTATAAAAGGTGGACATCTAACAGGAGAAGCGAAAGATTATTTATTTTTAAATGATGGAACTAAAAAAGTATGGACAAGTGAAAGGTTTAAGACTAACCATACACATGGAACAGGTTGTACATTCTCAGCTGTTATTGCTGCAGAATTAGCAAAAGGTAAAAGTATAATTGAAGCTGTAGATATAGGGAAAAAAATTTATTACAGCAGCGATAAAATACACACCAGAGATAGGTCACGGAAATGGACCTGTAAATCACATAGCATATAAAGGAGATTTATAAATATGACAAGTTTAAAATTATTAAAAGAAAAAGCACCATTAGTGATTTGTATAACTAATGATGTAGTTAAGAATTTCACAGCAAATGGATTAGTAGCACTAGGAGCATCACCAGCAATGAGTGAGTATCCAGAAGACTTTAGAAGATTTATTAAAAATATGCTGGAGGATTATTAATTAATATTGGTACATTAACAGATGAGACTTGGAAGTTATACCAAGAAGCGCTTAAAATAGCTGAAAAAAATATAATGTACCTGCAGTATTAGATCCTGTGGCTTGTGGAGCGGGAGCTTATAGAAAAAGTATCAGAGGATTTAATTAAAAATTACAAACTAGCAGCTATCAGAGGAAATGCTGGAGAAATTGCATCTTTAGTTGGTATAAACGTAGCTTCTAAGGGAGTGGATAGTGCTGGAGTTGATAATATTGATGAAATTGCCTTAGCAGCAAACGCTAAAGTTTAATATTCCTGTAGTAGTAACTGGAGAAGTTGACGCTATTGCAGTTGATGGAGAAGTAATAACTATACATAACGGAAGTGCAATGATGCCTAAAGTTATTGGAACAGGATGCTTATTAGGAGCAGTATTAGCAAGCTTTATCGGATTAGAGAAAGGTGAAGAATTAAAATCACTAGAGGCAGCTATGTTAGCATATAATATTGCCGGGAGAAATGGCAGAAAAACGTCCTAATGGGCATTTACCAGGAACATTTAAAGTTGAATTTATTAATGCATTATATGAAATTACAGATCAAGATATAGAGCATTTAAAAAGGTGAAATAAGATGTTTAATAAAGAACTATTAAAATTATATTTTATTTGTGGAACTACTACTTGTCTGGGTAAGGACTTATATACAGTAGTTGAAGATGCTTTAAAAGGTGGAATAACTTTATTTCAATTTCGTGAAAAAGGTGAAGGAGCCTTAGAAGGTAGAGAAAAAGTAGAATTAGCAATAAAACTACAGGATCTTTGTAAAAAATACAATGTTCCGTTTATTGTTAATGATGATATAGAGTTGGCATTAGAAATAGATGCTGACGGAGTACATGTAGGACAGGATGACCTAGGTGTTGATGAAATTAGAAAATTAATGCCTAATAAAATAATAGGTCTTTCTATAGGAAATGAAGAAGAATTTAAACAATCCAAAGTTGAATATGTGGATTATGTTGGTGTAGGACCTGTATATGTCACACAATCAAAAGATGATGCTGGTGGTGCTATAGGTTATGAAGGACTAGAATTAATGAGAAGATTTTTACCACAAATGCCATTAGTGGCAATCGGTGGTATTCAGACACAACATATTAAAGATGTTATGAAAACAAATGTCGATGGTGTGTCTATTATATCAGCAATCTCATATTCAGATAATATTGAAAAAACTGTTCGTGAAATGATCGAACAATTCTAAAATTAGCCTCCAAAGTTTAATCATTCCTTGATAATTTTTTTAAGGCATGATAATAATAGTAGAACAAAGAGTTAAATTAATTTTTTGTTCTACTTTTTTATTATTAATTGATAAATATGAACATAAGTTATATAATTAGTGTGAAAAAGATATGCTAAAATAAAAAGTAGGAGGAATTTTTATGACAAATATAGTATTGATACATGGTACATGGTGTGACGGAAGTGTTTGGGGAGAATTTGTTAATGAATTAGAAAAAAATTAGGGTTTAAATGTATATACTCCAACTCTAAGATATCATGATTTACCTTATGAAGAGGTGGAAAAAAAGGTAGCAGATGTTAGTTTAGATGAGTTTACAGATGATATTGTAGATTTGATAGAAACTTTAGATGAAGCTCCAATTGTATTGGGGCACTCTTTAGGAGGACTTCTTGCTCAGAAAGTTGCTATGAAGACAAAGACTAAGGGGCTTATTTCTAATGGGAACTGCACCAGCCGCAGGAATTTTTCGCTTTCTATCCAAGTATGGTAATTTGTTTTCTATAAACATTTTCTACGTTGGGGATTCTGGAAAAAATCTATGCCACCTTATAAGCATGCCTTCTATGATTATTGTATGAATAATCAAGATGAAGCGGACAAAGAAAGAGAATTTTCTAAACTAGTTCCAGAATCAGGTTTTACTTATTTCCAAATGGCATTACCATTTTTAGACAAACAAAAAGGTGCATATATTGATTTTAAAATAGTAACCGAACCCGTATTAGTAATAACTGGAAGTGAGGATAAAATGGTACATCCAAATATAGCTAGAGCAACAGCAAAAAGATATAAAAATGCAACTTAAAGTATTATAGAAGGATCAGACCATATGTATGAAGCTCCGAAATATAGAGATAAAACTGTAGAAATAATAGATCGAATGGTTAAAAAACATATAAACTAAATTAGAAATTATTTAGAAGAGATAGTTATTTATGAAAATGAAAAAGTAAATATTCAGTGAATTTTTCAAACAACTTTTAAAAAAATTCAAAAAAAGTGTTGACAATTTTATTTGCTAATGATAATATATAGTCAAGTTAAAAATTACCGATATTCAAATAAGTACTTTATAGGAACTTTTTACAGAGAGTGTGAGTGGGTGAAAGCACACAATGCAGATCATAGAGGAAAATGGTTTGAATGGTAAAAAAAGTGAGTTTTAAAACACAAGCTTTTTTCGTAGGCGTTACGTTACAAACGCACACTATCTCGTGTATATTCTAGATGCATAGACGTTGTAGTGGTAAAGTTCGTAGTTTACGAAAAAGTAAGGTGGTACCGTGAAATTAGTTTTCGCCCTTATTCTCTTAGGAGAGTAAGGGTGATTTTTTTTACATAAAATTCACAAAACCCAAAAATAAATAGTAAAAACAAAAGGAGAAAATTTTATAATGAAGAAATTATTATTTTTAGTAACAAGTTTCATACTTGGAATCGTATTAATTGGATGCTCAAGTGCATCAAAAACTGAGAAAAAAGGTATCGATGTTGATAAACTAGATCCTAGTAAACCTGTAACAGTTAAAGTTGGAGCTACTAACGTACCTCACGCTGTATTATTAGAGCACGTTGCTCCACAACTTGAAAAAGAAGGAATCAAATTAGATATCGTTACATACCAAGACTACTATGTACCAAACAAAACGTTAAACGATAAAGAAATCGACATTAACTACTTCCAACACGTACCATTCTTAAAAAATGCTATTAAAGAAAATGGATACAAAATTGAAGATGCTGGTGCAATTCACTTAGAGCCAATCGGATTATACTCTAAAAAAGTTAAAAACGTTAAAGACCTTAAAGAAGGTGCTAAAGTATTAGTAAGTAACAACAAATCTGAATGGGGACGCGTAATTAAATTATTAGCTTCTGAAGGATTAGTAAAAGTTAAAGATGGTGTAGACCCAGTAACAGCTACTTTTCGATGATATCGCTGAAAACCCTAAAAAATTACAATTCAGCTACGAAAATGATCCAGCTTTAATGGTTAAATTCTACCAAAACGGTGAAGGTGACCTAGTTTCAATCAACGCTAACTTCGCTGTTGATGCAGGATTAAACGCAGCAACAGAACCTGTTTTAGTTGAAAAAGCTACAGATGACAACCCATATGCGAATATTGTTGTAGTTCGTGAAGGTGACAAAGATAAACCTGTTGTTAAAAAACTTGTTGCAGCTTTAAAATCTGAAGATACTCAAAAATTCATTAAAGAAAAATGGAATGGAGCAGTATTACCTGTTAAATAATTTCATTAAAAATTTTAAAAAGGCAGTTCATAAGAGCTGTCTTTTTATTTATAAAGTACAGAAAGTGTGAAAGTCTAGTATATAAATTGAAAATAGGAGGACTATAAAATCGGATTTTCTGACAAAACGATTTTGAGTCACTCCTATTAATTTTATATGAATGTTGATATTATTAACAGAAATTTCAAGATTATTAATACTACTGTACAGATCCATGCAACAATTTTCATCCATGGTTTAATAACAAACTCTCCCATAAGTTTTTTATCTGATGTATATAGTGTTAATGGGATAATGGATATTGGTAAAGCAATACTTAAGAATACTTGAGTATAAATTAGCAAACTCTCAATTGCTTGTTCACTATCACCAAAAATTATTAAACAAATGACAACAGGCATCACAGCAATTACACGTGTCAGCATTCTTCTAACCCACATAGGAAGCCTCATGTGGATGAAACCTTCCATAACTATTTGCCCTGATAATGTCCCAGTAATAGTAGAGTTTTGACCAGAAGCTAACAGAGCCACTGCGAATAATGTACTAAGGAATGGTGAAGCAATAGCTCCAACAATGCTGCTATCTTGTAAAGCGTTATAAAGGTCTGTAAAGCGTCCAAGACTATCGCCATGACCATAAAACAAAGAAGCACCTAGAACTAATAGTAAACAGTTAATAATAAATGCGATTGAAAGTTGAATATTAGAATCTATAGTAGAAAATCTAATAGCTTCTTTTTTAACTTTGTTGTCCTTTTCTATCGTATCTTCTTGCTTGAACAATAGAAGAATGTAAGTACAGATTGTGAGGCATAACTGTAGCCCCCACGATACCTAAGGCAATAAATAATGCACCTTTATTATTAATTACATCCTTATTTGGAATAAAACCTTTAATTAATTCTCCAGTATTAGGGTTAGCTAATAAAACTTCATAGAAGAATATTATTAGAATTGTAAATATCAAGGTAGCTACAATAGCTTCGATTTTTCTAAATCCAAAATGCGCTAATAATAGTAGTAAGAATACATCAAAGATAGTTATTATAACTCCCTATTAGTAAAGGAATACCGAATAATAATTTTTAAAAGCTACAGCACTACCAATAATTTCTGCAATATCAGTAGCCATAATAGCTAGTTCGGTAATTATCCAAAGAACAAACCCCATTTTTACCCGTATGTTTTCTAGTAGCTTGAGCTAGATCCATACCAGTAACAATACCTAATCTTACAGACATTGATTGAAGTAACATCGCGATAAGATTCGATATAAGTATAACGAATAGTAAGCTATATGCATATTGAGCACCACCAGCGATAGAGGTAATCCAGTTACCAGGATCCATATAGCCGACTGCCACTAAAGCACCCGGTCCGCTATAGGCTAGTACCTTTCTTTAAAAAGCTTCCTTCTTTTGGAACATCTACGGTATTATTTATTTCTTGAAGAGATAGCTGATTTGCTGCTTCTAACTCTTCTTGACTTTTTTCTTAAAAATTTTTAAAAAAATCATTTAATCACCTTTTCTAAAAAAATAATAGTCTAGATAAGAATATACAAATTACTTTCCTTAAGGCGAAATCTTGCCTTTCGGAAAACTATAAATAATATTCTACTACAAAAATGAAAAATGTAAATTTTTATTGAAAAATAGATATCACTATGAGTGAATAGCTATTTGTTAGTACAAGTTGAAAATTAATATGGATTCACGTCAAAATTAATTCAAAAAGTAACAAACTCTTACAAAATAGAATGTAGTTTTTACTACAAAAGAAACAAATAAAAAAATATTATTTAATAGCTAAAAGCACGACAAGGATATAGTTGGTTTGGTAAATATCTTTATGATAAAAATATAATCGAAGGGTTATATAGTAGGGGAAGATACTTTATGGGAAAGTTATATTTTTATCATTATCTGTAAGTCTAATTTTTGCTAGTGCAATCAAATGTTTAGTAGATAGTGAGAATAAAAAGAGTTTCTATTTAGACGAAGTCGTTGTTCTAGTTGTCAGAAAAGAATTAAGGGGTATGGACTTAATTCCAATCTTTAGCTATTTGTTTAAAAAAGGGACGATGTAGTTACTGTAATCAAAAATTCCATTAGATGTATTTTTTTATACGAAATTTTTACTTTTATTACTATAGTATTATTTATTATTTTTCCAAAAACAGTTTTATTTTTATTAGTTATCTTGAAGTTAGTATATTTATTATTCTCATTTTTTAGGAATAGAAGATGTAAAAATCATTTCGAAGTTAATGATGAGTTGTTTTATCTTCTAATTATTTTTAAATTTTTTTCTTCTATATATACACTATTATTTATTCAATTTTTTTAGATTTTATTTATCTTATTATTATTTTTCATATACTATATATTTTCACAAGAGGTGGTTTAGGTTATGGCGACATAAAAAGTTTTTGTGTATTAGCTTTTAAATTTAAACTTTATTTGAAGGAGTGTATTTGTTAATCTTCACATTTTTATATGCAGGATTTTTCGCTATTGGATTAATTATTTTGAAAAAGTTAAAAGGAAAAACGAAACTACCACTAGTGCCATTCATAGCACTCAGCTATTTAACAATAATATTAATAAGGGAGGGATTATTATGGTAGCATACTATTAAAGAGTTTAGTGAGGAAAGATCGTCCCAGGGAGAAAGTTTAAAAATTAGGTGCTCTAGCCCTCAGTGATAAAGAGATTCTAGCAATATTATTAAGAACAGGTACAAAAAATCAAAATGTAATTGAGCTTTCTGACATGATTTTAAAAGACATGGGCGGGATTACCAAGTTAAGGGATGCAACCTTAACAGAACTTATGAAACATAAGGGGATAGGTCAGGAAAAGGCGATACATATTCTTGCTAACATAGAATTTGCAAGAAGAATATATGCGACGAATGTCCTAGATGTGAAGTGTGATAGCCCGCAGTCAATAGCCAATTATCTAAAATCATCTTTAGAGAATTTAACACAAGAAGTTTTCGTAGTATTAGATATTGATACGAAAGGTAAAATAATCGAAAAAAGAGAAGTATTCAAAGGCAGTTTATCTATGTCAGTAGTTCATCCAAGAGAAGTATTTAAAGTAGCGATAAAAAATAGTGCTTCGAGCATCGTCTGTGCATAATCACCCAAGTGGAGATGCAACACCTTCTATAGAAGATATTAAAACAACGATAAATTTAATGGAAGTTGGTGAAATAGTTGGTATAGAAATGCTAGATCATATCGTAGTGGCAAAAAAAGGATATGTCAGCATTAGGAAAGTATTGAACTATCTAGTAGTAGAAAAATATAGATTATAAATACGAAGATGTTACAGGTGAACAATTAAAATATATACTGAGAAAATACAAGGTTGTAGGGAGTATTAAAAAGGAGGAAGTGTAGAGAGTTTTTATTTTGTCTAAACTGATTGAATTTGACTAGTTAAAAAGAAAAAAATGTCAGTAACTAGTTACCAACGGTTGTTAGCATTAAGCTCTAGCCAAGATTTGCGATAGCTACTAAATAGTATCAATGTTAGTATATTATAAAATATGAAGGAAATCTATATATAAAGGAAAAAGAGTACCTCTTGTTGAGGTACCCTTAATATGATATTGATGCTGATGTTTCACAGCGAATAATGATATTGATGTGGATGTTTCACCACTAATTTATATTAATAGTATCTCACTATTTTTATTTATTTGTCAAATGTTAAAGTAAATCTTTCCTTATTCTGTTTTCTATAAGATTCATTGATTCTTCTGAAATTGTAATATTTCCAGCACTTTCAAATTCTGAAACTGGTGTCAGTTTTTCTTTTGTCTATAGTTTGGATCATATTCACACAAGCATAACTATCTTTATTTTTTTATATTTTTTATATTTTTCTATACCTTTAAAGTGTTGTTCTTTAGATTCTAGGTATACTTTATTTCCTTTTGTTTTAATTTATATAGTGCCTTGGTTATTAATTCTTCGGAGTAGTTGTTTATATTTTTGAATATCGTCAGTCATAATTCCGTTTATTTTGCTATTAATAATTTTGTTGTATAATTTTTAAGATCATTAAGATAGTCAGGTCTTAAATCATTGATTTTCAAAATATATTCTTAGATTTTTACTTCCCACTTAGAAATTAACTCGTCGATTTTATTAAGGTGATACTTAGAATTTTTAAAATAAATATTATCATAAGGAATTTAGTTCTTGATAATATTTATTTCTTTTTGAAGACAGTGGAACTACTGTGATTGTACTCTTTGTAACTTTATCGTATTTATCTAATACAATAGCAAAATGGTTACCACTCAATTCAGAACCAATATTAACTCCAAATTTCACATACACAATTGTTCCTCGTTTTAAACTTTGGAAAGAACTTAGTATTTTTCCCTTGAGCCTCTTTATAAAATTGTTTAGCTTTTAAATAAAACTGATTCTGGAAGATATTTGAATTTATACTGATGATATTCCATGACATTTACAAATATTCTTTGAGCTTCTTTAAATATTGATTTCATTATTTCTTCCTTTCTAGAACTTCCTTCTTAATTCAACAACTCGTCCTATAATTACTACTGGTTTTGTTATTACTTCTTCATTCGAAAAATACATAGGTGAGTATTCTGAGTTATTAGATATTAACATTATTCCATTATCAAGCTTTTTCAAATTTTTTGCATGTTACATCATCTCCGTTTACTAGAGCGATTACCACATCTCCATTGTAAGCTGTTGATTGTTGCTTCACTATAACAATATCACCATTGTTTATATCTGGTTTCATACTATCACCTTTAATTCTAAGTCCGAAGAATTCTCCTTGATTTTTGCCAAGTAAGAGGTATTTCCTCATAGTCCAGTATATCTTCAACAGCTGAGATAGGTATTCCTGCTGCAACTGTTCCTAATACTGGGATTTTTAGACTTTTGTGGGGTTAGGGATGCATTAATTTTAGTTTCTTCTAATCTTTCATATCTAGGCACATTGTAGCCTAATAACCACGCTTCTGTAACGCCAAATATTTTTGATAATAAGAAGATTTTTCGTTATCTGGATTTGATTTACCATTTACATATTGAGATAAGTGACTTTTAGAAAAATTTTTATATTATATTTCTCTTGAAGTGGTTTAGCTAAATTAAGTACATCTATTTGTCTTAATCTTTTTCTTTCATTAGTTGATTTATTCTTTCAGTAGAAGTTGCCATAAACTTCACCTCCTGTTGAGCATATAATATCATGATTTTGAATAAAAGTTCAAAGGAAATTGAACTCTTATGTTAGAAATTAGAAAATGTTAGTATATAATAAAATTAAGTTTGAGTATTTGAACTCAAAAATAGAAAAGAAGACAAAATGAAATTCAATTATATAAAATAATAAGTATAGATTTATGAATATGATAATTTTTTAAAACAAAATATAAAAAAATTGATTTTCTAGTATAAATATAGTAATATAAAGCAAAGGTGATTCACTACCTATATTTCAAATATGAACGTTAAGCTAGGAATTTTTCCTAGCTTTTTGTATGAGTACTATTAATATACGAAAAGAGAGACATGGATCTTTTAGTACCAGTTTAAAGATTAGCTTTTAGGTTAAATTCCAGTTTTTATAATTGAAATGGAATTTACTTTGGAAATTAACGAATTCTAAAAACAATCTTGAATTTTCAGAAAAACATTGACTAGTAATTTTTCTATTTGATATAATTTCTATAATTTAACAAAACGTTAATTAGATTTTTTATGTTGAGTGGAAAGTTAATCTATAAATTGAGATTATTTTATAATATCAAATATTAAGAAAGAAATTGATTAGCTTCTATTAGCAATTGATTTCTTTTTATTGTATCTATATTTCTAAAGGTTATTTATAAAATGAAAAACTGAACTTTTAAATAGAAGGACTCAACTAAGGAGTGGGAAATATGAGAAAATTTTTATTTGCAGTAGTTTTATTTCTTATTACAATAGTCTCGGGATTAATATCTATTTTTCATATCAAATTAAATATGTTGTTGATGCCCTTACTACTAAAATGAGCAGATTATTCTATGATCAAATTATCTATTTATCTGTAATTATAATACTAATGCTTATATGTGAATATTTACGACAAATTTTAGATACTGTATATCTAAACAAAATTGGATTCAATATTCATAGAACACTTGTGGGAAGTTTACTCATGAATAAACTAGATACAAAGAGTAAAAATTTATTATCTACTGTAAACAATGATATTGAAATGCTAAAAGATCAATATTATAATACGATTTTCTCTTTGTATCAGGGATAGTTTATTTTATTTTTGCTACAATAGCGTTGTTCAAATTAGATGTAACAACAGCTTTTTGGGTTATAGGATTGTCATTATTTCCGATTGTAATTCCTAATGTTTTTAAAATATATTTGAAAAATGTTCAAAATAGTATTTCTATACAAAAGGCTAGTTATAACGATAAACTTGAAGATTTTTAGAAGGGTTATTGGTTATTAAAAATAGTGATTCGGTTAATATATTTTATGAAAAATTAGTTTATGAATATAAAAAAATAAATAAACTTGTTAATAGAAAAAAATGCTTTTAGTATCACTTGTAAATGTTTTTAACAGGATTAGTATTCTACGCTACTATTATTGCTATTTTATACGTTGGAGGTCGTCAAGCTCTGTTAGGAAATACTGAGTGTAGGGGGATATAGTATCTATCTTTACTATTTCTGCAGAATTAGTAATGCCTGTTAATTTGATAACAGCTTCTATAGCTAATATAACATCGGTAAAAGATATAAAAAGGAATTAGAATCTATAGAGAAGTTTGAATATATAGATAGTCATAAAATTATCGATTTTGAAAACATAGAAGTTCGAAATGAAAGTTATAAATTTAATAATAGAGAAATTTTTAGTGATTTTTCAGCTGGTTTTTGAAAAAAAGGTAAAAAGTATTTAATTCGAGGAGATAGTGGCAGTGGAAAAATCAACCTTAGCATTACTATTAACGAAAAACCTTGAAGGATGTAATATCTTTTTAAACGGAAAAATATTAACAGTTATGAATACAATACAATTCAGAAACTAATAACTTATGTGCCTCAAGATAGTTTTATATTCTGTAGGTACGGTTATCGATAATCTTACTTTTTATAAAAACATAGAAGCGGATAAAATAATGACTTTAATAAAAGAAACTAGATTAGATGACAAAATTAAAGAAGCTTCTGATTTGATTAATACTACGTACGATAAGAGAAAAGCAAATTTATCTGGTGGACAAAAACAAAGGTTAGCATTAATTAGGGCTATATTACAGGAAAAAAACAGGTTATAGTTTTAGATGAAACATTATCAGGCTTTGGATAAAGATACATACATCTTAGTTGAAAAAAATTACTTTAAGTATGAAAGATAAGACTTTAATTCATATTTCACACAGATCTTATCCAGAAACTTTGAAAATGTATGATGAGGTATATGTAATGGGGAAAGGGACTGAATCAAAAGTCCTAAATTCTAAAAAAAGTTCATATGAGAACTCATAGACGCAGTGGTTTATTGATATTTAAATTCGCTTTATAAAAACTTTTTAGATATCTGATAAACTTTTTCGGAGATGACTCGATAAAAATCTCTTTCTCCGAAATCACAATTTTTGAGTCACTCTCATAATATTTTTAAAATATAGATATAGGAGAGTCTAATATGTTAAATAGAAATTTTTAATTTATTATGGTTATCACAGATAGTTAGTTCAATTGGAAATAAACTGACTATATTTGGATTTCCATTAGTAGGAATATTCATTTACGATACTACGGTATTAGAAACTTCTATGATTACAGTAATGTCGTTTTTACCGAGTTTACTTTTTGGAACAATAATAGGAGTTATTGTAGATAGGGGGATAAAAAGGAAAATAGGATTTTTACAAAATATAATTTGTTTTGTTATTTCTATAATATTATTTGTATTTTCTATTTTTAAAAATATTACCACTGTGGGGATTTTACATTTTAATTTTTCTTATTGAATACATTCTTATTATTTGGGAGTATATCTTTTTATAGTCAAGATTCCTATAGTAGTAGAGAAAGAAAATCTAAAAGAAAGCAAATTATAAAATGGAATTAAGTAACAGTGTTATTGATACTGCCGCTCCAAGTGTTGGGGGAATTATATTTGGTTTATTTTCTGCTCCATTTATCTTTATAATAGATGGAATAACATTTATACTAGCAGGGTTTTTGTCAGATATTACTTCCATGTAATATAGAAAGATAGAGTAAAAACAAAAAGAAATCAATAGTTCACATAAAGAAGCATACAATTATGTTTTTAATAATCAAATATTATTTAAATTGGCGATGAGTTACTTTTGTATTGGTATTTGGTATAGGTATTTTTTTCAGTCGATTCAGTTTTATTACTTAAGTAAAGTTTTAAATGTTTCTTCGTATACAATTGGTATGATTATAAGCGTAGGAAATATAGGTCTTGTAGTTGCATCGGTGAGTTCTTTAAAAATATCTGATACTATAGGAATGGGAAAAACTATAATATTATCATTTATTTTTATATGCAGTGGGTTTCACTCTTTATTTTTAAGTAGTGAAGAGAGTACATTATCTTTATTTGTTGCTACTATGTGCATAGGAGCAACGATGCCTTTATATAATGTGAATGCTACTACAATAAGACAGAGTAATGTTGATTTATCAATGTTGGGAAGTGTTTCTGCTATTTGGAGAATTTTTGGAAGAGGGCTTTATTCCACTAGGAGCGACAATAGGTGGAAGTATTTCAACATATTTTTCGATAAAAATGGCGATATTAATATCGGTTATTATAGTTTTATTAGGTTTAGGTATAGTATTATTTTCTGATGAATTATACACGTAACATTACATCACAAATATTTTGAATACGGTTTTATAAAGTGGTATAATAGAATTGAATAAGTATAAATAATTATATTGTATTAGTTAATAAAATAATTTTTAAAAAGGGAGGAGGAGAAAGATGAATAAGCTTTAAAGATTTAGGTTTGTTGGTATTCAGAGTTGAAGTAATAGGTTTCTTATTTATAGCGATGAATAAATATTTAACTAACACTACAAGCTTTTTACCTGAAGCTTTCACCAAGATAAAACAGATATTAAGGCATATAGTTTAGCAGCATTGGCGTTTATGATATTAGGTATTGCTCAATATTATGTGGTTGACCTATGACAAAAATCAACTGGAAAAAGCGAGTGTAATTGAATACTTAGTAGAAGTAGCAGGGAGTTTTACTAGTATTTATCTATTTTACAATTTATAGATAATCTAGTTAAGTTTGCATTTCTATTTGTGTTAGTTTTCATTTCTATTTATAATGAGATACTTTATACTTTTTATAAGAAATTTGCATAAGTTTTATACTTTTGAACAAAGTTTGGAGAAAAACACTGCTCAAAGTGTAGAGATTTTTAGTTTGAAATTTTAATTTTGGAATATAGGTATTCAATATAATTGTTGTACTGCTGTTGCTGGATTATATAGGGAAAAATAAAAATGCCAAGTAATGTTAATTGTTGGCATTTTATGTAAATCATATTACTGTACTTTTAATTCTACACATTCTGTTAGTTGATTTTTGATCTCTTCTTGTATATGGTGAGAAATCATTATTAGGGTTAACTTGTCGTCAGCTAAGATATTGTTTTTCTATCTGTACCGCTGTTTTTTTCATCCAATGCTGAGGTTGCTTCATCAAGAATTAAAATTGGATAATTTCTAATTAAAACTCCTCGCAAGAACTAATCTTTGTTTTTCTCCACCTGAAAGTATTTCTCCATATTAGATAGGTTGTGATCTAAGCCATCGGGTAAATCTTTTAACTCTATCAGCTAAACAAACTTTTTCCAGTATATCCATATTTCTTCATCTGAATAGCTATCCTCTAAAGGTTATGTTATATCGAATTGAACCGGTAAAGATAGATGTTTGTTGACTTACATATCCAATCTCTTTTGAGAAGTTAATATCATCCTGTATTTCAAGAGGAGTTACCATCGATTAAAACTTTATCTTGATTGGATTTTAATTTTCCCTAGTAGCAACTGATTATAGTAGATTTTCCAGAACCACTTTTTACCGATTACGGCGTATTTTTCCACCTTTTATTTATATTAAAGTTGAAGTTTTTAATGACATGGTTATCTCCGAAACTATAATTAAAGTTTTTAAATTTAATATTTTCTTCAACGTGTGGATAAAGCGTTTCTTTTAGCAGTTGATTTAGTTATAACGCTATTTAATATTTCTTTTTGTACCGATTACCTAATATACAGATCAACCAATTGATTGATAGAAGTAAAGGTATATTCCTAGTATAGTAGATACCGAAGCTATTGTTCCGATAGTTAATTCATTTTTTAAAAACTAAATAAATCGCAAAGATAAAAATTAATAATTCAAGTAACTTTTCGATACTTTGTAAAGTTAATTCACCAAATGCCATTAATTTAGAAATACTATACTGTTGATTTTCTTTTGAATTTGACTAGCTTTAACATTTTTGAGAATAAATTTATCTCACCGATATTTTTAAATCTTCATAACCTGTTAAATATTCCTTTAAAAACTCCAGAAAATTTCCCTGATAAAATTGATGAAATTTGTATATCCTACACTAATTTTGACTACCAAACTTACCGCTTATTAAAAACATAGCGACTGATGATAATAGGGCGAATACAACAAATTTCCAATTAATAAGCCATAAAAAAATACTACTGATGAGATAAATAATACAATAGCACTAAGTAAACCAGTTAATGGTGAGAATAAATACGCAGATAATAATTCAAGTTGATAAGTATATTTAGTCATATGCTCACCAGAATCAACCTTATTAAATTCCGATTGAGACATAGTTTTCTATATTTTTACTAATCCTATCACCTAGATATATTTTTCCATTGTTTAACTAATTGTGCAATTATAATTTTTAACCACGCTCTAAGCAATTCTACTATTATTAAAGATACAAATAATAACGCCAACTTTTTGTCCACAGAGATCCCGTTTTGTATATTACAGAATCAACAATATCAACACGAGCGTATACAACATAAACAGTCCCTATTGATACTATTAGTGTTAAAATAAACATAATGGATAACTTTAATTTGTTCAATGTTAATACTTCTAAAAATATTTTTAATCATATTGCTCTCCTTTGTATATATTACATAAATGTTGTTTAAATTTTTAGTTACAAGATTTATGTTACTTTAATTATACTGACTCATGTCAAGACAATTAGATTAAGTTTTTCTGAAAAATTATAAGTTTTATATTGTTATCATCTTTTTCATACTATAATAAATGTATAAATATAAGTTGGTGTTTTACACATTTCTCAAAGATTTCCTTAATAGTATGTTATTAAAATTGAGTGGAATTAAAAAGTAGGAGGTATTTATGAAAAATATATTTTTAAAAGTTTAAATATAGCTTCTTATTAATTTGTTTTCTTATATTGTTAAGGCAGTTATTTCTATGAAAAGTAACTTTTTAAATGCAGATGCTATAACTGTGCTTACTAACAGAAATCTACATAGTTTCTTTGAAATTATCTTATTCTTATCAGTTACATGGTTTGTTATTATAGTAATTGATAGGGTAGTAAAGGTTAGAGAGAGATTTTTATTCAAGATATAGGAATAGATGTTAAGGATAATCTATCTAGTAACCTTATAGAATTAGATATTGAAAAGTATAAAGATAACTCATCTGGTGTTTATCAATCTTGGTTCAACAATGATATTCAAATGATTCAGGAAAAAGGTTTGAGAAATATATTTGCTATAATATATAGTCTTTCTGGTGTGTATTTTCTCTTTATGCTCTATTGAAATATCACTGGATTATTTCTTTAATTACTATTATAGGAACGGGAATATTAATTTATCTTCCAAAATTTTTAATAAAAAACTTCATAATATGGGAACAGAGGTTACTAAAGAAAACGAGAACTATGTTGCTTCGTTAGAGGAGACGATTTCTAGGCTATGATACGTATTTTCTCTCTTAATAAATTACAAATAATTCCAAAAAGAATAGCGCATATAAGTAGAATCTTGAAAAAATGTATTTGTTAAACAAAGCAAATTGGAAAAGTAATTATATATGCTTAACTTTGGCTTAAAAATGTCTTTTTCCAAGTGTTATTAGTTTTTGTTACAGGGTATTTAGTTGTTAAAGATAATTTGGAAATTGGTGCAGTTGTGGCTGTAGGAATGTTTGCTAATCTTGTATTTGATGGTATGAGCCAAATAGGTTATAGAATAGCATTTATTAAAGGGGCAAAACCTATTTTTCTCTAAGCATGATGAGTTTATGTTAAAAATAAAGATGCTCACTCACCTGTTGAATATTCTTTTAAGAGAAACATTATTTAAAATTAAAAACTTATATTTCAGTTATGGTGACAAAGAAATCTTAAATAATTTGAACCTTGATATAAAAAGAGGAATAAATATTTAATAAGTGGCGATAGTGGAGTAGGTAAATCAACATTGTTTAAAAATTATTACAGGGCAACTAAGAAATTATGAAGGTAGCGTAGAGTATTGAGTGTTGATTTAAAAATTTATCTACTAAACAAATACTAGAAAAACTTACTATAATTCAACAAGAAAATTTTTGTATTTTTCAGGTACTGTCAAAGATAATATAACTATGGGAGAAGTGGCTGAGGATAGTGAAGTAGCTAAATATTTAGAAAAAGTGGGCTTTAACACAGAAGGACTCTTATATTCAGAAGTAGAGGTTCTATGGAAAAATCTTTTCAGGAGGGCAACGCCAGAGATTGGCTATAGCTAGAGCGTTGTTCAATGGTAAAAATATACTATTAATTGACGAGGGAACATCAGCTTTAGACAAAGGAGTCAGCAAAAAGTTTAGTAGAAATGCTGTTAGGAAATAAAGAATTAACGATAATAATGATTAGCCATGATATAAGTGATGAACTAAGAGAAAAATTTGATAATATTATAAAATTGTGACACAAATGAAAGTTAGTAAAAATAATATAGATTGATATAAAAAGAATGAAAGTAGTGGGGTGGCTCAAAATAAATTTCTCAGTAAAATAAGATTTTGAGTCATTCCCATTTAATAAGGAGGATAAGCATGAGTTATAAGTTTATGAGTGATACTTTAGATAATAATTTAATGCCTATAGGTAAAAGTGATTTTTAAATTTATTTAAAGATTTAGAGATAGGAGAAGGAGATATTTTAATTGGCATGTCTCCTAAGCAAGTTCGGTTATATAATCGGCGGTGCAAGATGTGTTTATGAAGCACTTATGGAAAGATTAGGAGAAAGTGGAACACTTGTTGTCCCAACACAATCTTTAGAAAATATGTCTCCAGAGTACTGGAAATATCCTAAAGTTCCTCAGGAGTGGATAGAAAAATAAAACAGAGAGTTTATCTTATGATGTTAATCTATCTAGTACACGAGGTATGGGAAATTTAGCGAGTTTGTTATGAATCTAACACATTCTGTTAGAAGTTCTCATCCGTTATATTCTTTTTCAGCAGTAGGAGAAAAAGCACAGGAAAATTATAAAAGAGCATCCATTAGATGATGGCTTAGGATCAATTCACCATTAGGAGATTGTACGATCAAAAATGCCAAAAAATTTTGTTATTAGGAACTGATTTTGAATCCAATACAGCATTACATCTTGCAGAGTATTCATTAAATCGAAAAACAATAAAAGAAAGTGCTAATGTGGATGGAGAGTGGTTAGAGTTCTCTAATATCGAATTAGATATATATGATGATTTTTAACAGTACAGAAAGAATTCTTGGAGAATTGTAAGGGGAGTTATCAAATAAAAAGAGATTCAGAAAAACATCAGTTCTTTGCATTGATTTAAAAAGTTGCGTAGATTTTGTAAAAAGAATATTATAGGAAAAAGGAAGAGATAAACTGATATAGTTAATACTGAATAATGTACACTTAGTTGTTTTTAAAAAGAATTGAGTGTACATTATTCTTTTTATTATTTCAAGATTCCCCGAATTTATTATTAAAAATAATCTACTTACCAAAAATTAAAAGAAAAATCAGTATAATATTCAGAAAAATATTGACTTTATGATGGAAACACGTTAATATAGTAAAAAATAGGAGAACAGATTCAAGAGAAATAGTAAAAATTGCTTGAAGAAAAACCTCGTGGATATGATAATAAATTTTTAAAATAAGAGGAAATATTATGAAAGAGATAATTAGTGTTGAGAGTCTTAGTAAAAGATTACATAATAAAAAATAGAATTAGCTTTTTAATACGGAGAAGACAGTTAAACAAGCGTTGAAGGATATAAATTTTAGTATTAAAGAAGGAGAAATTGTAGGATACATAGGAAATAATGGAGCTGGGAAATCTACAACTATAAAATTATTGTTAGGTATACTAACTAGTACAAAAGGTTCAATAAAAAGTGTTCGGTAAAGATCCGTTTGTAAACAGGCAAAAAAATGCAAAAAACATAGGTGCGCTATTTGGACAAAAATCACATTTATGGTGGGATTTACCACTAATTGATTCTTTTGAGTATTTATCGAAAATCTATGAAGTAGATAATAAAGGATGGTTAGACTATTTAATAACAGAATTAGATGTAAAAGAGTACTTATATCAACCAGTAAGGCAACTATCTTTAGGGACAAAGAATGCGTGGTGAGTTTATAGCTAGTATTATTCATAAACCCTAAATTGGTGTTCCTTGATGAACCGACTATAGGTTCAGATATAGAAACAAAAGAAGAAAATTATGGAATTAATACTAAAAATAAATGAAAAGTATAATACTACTATCATACTGACAACTCATGAGTTTTGATATTGAAAAAGTATGCAAGAGAACGATTTTGATAAGTGATGGGGAAATCAATTATGATGGCGAAGTGAAAAGCTTTTAAGCAAATTTTTAATAAATATAAAAATTAAAAAAATGTATGGAGAACATAGATAGATTTAGATGAAGAAGGAATATTGCCTTTACTCACCAATATCGATTCTCAAAGAATTTGTTTTTTGATGAAACTAAATTTAATGTGTTAGATATAATAAAAACTACTACTGAATGGAAAGTATCATTACACAAACTGAAGTATTGGACTTAAACCCAGTAAGAGTACTTCTTGTGAAGGATAAGACGGTGATAAATATGAATAGATTTTTGCTATACTTTATATCAATACAAAAAGTCTATTACAATACAAATTTAATACGATAATGCAAATAATTGCATCACTTTCATGGTATTAATACAGTATAGTATCTGGATATATGTTGAAAAATACAATTCTAAAAAAATATTGATGAGATAATAACTTATGTACTGTTTACGATTATTTTTACAAATAGTTTTTACCTATAAAATAACTACCAATTTTGTATCTGAGAAGATTTTTAAAAGGTACTATCATTAATTATTTGAATAAGCCTAATAGATTAATAGTTATAACGTTCTTCACTACTTTAGGGTAATTTTCTCTATAAATTAAAATTTTCAAGTACTACCTGATTTTAGTTATTTATATTTTTACTGTTTTATAATTTAATATTCAGAACTATATCTCTTAAGAGATTTTGTGCTTTTTATATTCGTGTATATTTTGAGTTATATTGTTGCGTTTTACTGAAGTTTATATTATTGCATTATTATCAACAGTATTTATAAGAATAAACGGTGTATCTGAATTGGTTAATGCTCTTCTTATTATTTTGGCGGTGGATTACTGCCTGTAGATTTATATCCGAAATTATTATAGAATATCAGAGATAACCCATTTTATGCTGTAATGTATGCACCCTCATTTCTATTATTGTACATGATAATGATTTAGGAAAAATTTTATTTATTCTTGGTATACAGATATTCTGGTTAATCTATATTATTGATAATTTCAAAAAGGCTATCACAATATGTATTTAACAAGTTTGATATAATGGGAGGTTAATATGAAGAAACATTTATATTTATATGCAGAGTTTTTAAGATGGATGTAAAAAGGATATTGAGCTATAAACTAGATTTTATTATAGGAAATTTGGGTTATTTATTAGATACTCTTCAACATTATTTGCTCCTACTTTATTGCAGCTTAATTATACAAGATTAATCGGTGGCTTTTTCTTTATATCAATTGTTGTTTTTATATGGTTTTCTAACATTAACATCGCGTTATGGGAATTTTTCTTCGTGACAACTTTAAAGTTCCATATTTGATTCAAACTGAGAACTGAATTTTTTTAGTAGACCGCTTAATATACTTTTATCAATTTATTATTTTCCAATTAGATGAGGAAGCTTTATTTGAGTTAATTACAGGTGTAGTAATTGTGAGTTTTTCATTATATAACTGATATTGATGTAAATTATTGTATTTATAGTAAATTCATTTTAGTTTACAATATCTGCAGTTTTAGTGAGAGAGGCTACTATACTTAGCACTAGTATCAATTAGTTTCTTTTTCGATAACAAATGATGGTATAAAATCAGTTTTATGGCAATTGTATCAATTAGCAAATTATCCAGTTAATATTTATCCGTTTTTCACTAAAGTAGTACTAATAATTATTCCATTCGCATTGTGGGATATTTCCGGTGGTAAATTTAATATTCACACGATAGTTTTAATTTAGAAACATGGCTTTTTAATATTATTTTGGACCGCTTCTACTTATACTAATCTATAAAACAATATGGAATTTTCGGATTAAAAATATCAAAGTACAGGATCATAATAGTTAAGAAGGTTAGAGAGTTATAGAAATAGAGAACAAAGTGAATCACATAGGAGGTGTTATTTATAGAATTTAATGTTAAATTAGCGAGAAGTTTGTATTTATGTTTGAACTAATTTTGAGTGTTTTATATTCATATATAACGGTGAAATTTATATCTGTATATAATTTTCCTATATATTTTATTTTGTTAATAACTACTTTGATAGAAATGTATTTTTCTAGATACTAGTTACTCAGATTATTAACTAGTATAAAAACAAAGTATTTTTAGTATATATTAATAGTTTTTCAGTAGTAGTATTTATTCTTAAGAATAACATAAATTTATACTTATGTCTTAACATTTTGTTTTGTTTATTACTTATTAATATCAATAGTTCTGCTTAATTACAATTTATTTGTAATAGAGGGAGTAAGTCTCATCAAAGCTGGAGTGACAGATATATCCTTATACAGCAACTTGTCAAAATTACTTGGTTTTTCTTTAGGTGAGTTATATTTATAAGATGAATATTGATGAATATTTAATAGTATTTATAATTATGTTTTGTTTTATTTTTCAAGTTTCAAAAATAAATAATTTTAAAAATGAAACTGAGAAAAATTCTGAAAGATTAGTTTTTAATAAATTGAAAAAGAAAAATATATTATAATCAATACAGCATTATTGTCTGGCGCAGCAGTGTTTTATACATTTGTTTATAAAACAATCAGGCTAGGAATTTAATACAATATCTCTAGCATTATATTTTTATACCAGGACTAACAGTAGTTTTATTTTTAATACTTACTAAGAAATATGATATAAATTTAAAATAAGATACTTATGTCTACATAATTTTGATGATATTCTTCATATGTGGTTATATGCGAAGTATTTTACCATTGCAAGTGATATTATTATCTTTAATAGTGGCACTAGGGGTATCAATCAGTATAAAATTACGACTAATTTCATAAAAATCAATGATAAAGCTTTCAGAAAATAGTAGCAAAATGAAATAAGTGCACCGTTATTTACCATTATATTGAGTTTTGTAGGATTATATGTTGAAAAATATTGCCTATTATATTTTGTTAACAATTATTTTAGTAGTCATGTATTGTATGTAAATTAAAGAATAGAGAGTGATGCTCATTAGATTAAGGAAAAGTTCTTAGAAAAATGAAAACCAAGTAAAATAATGTACACTTAGTTGCTTTTCTGAGGAAAGTCTAGGTGTATATGATTTGAGAATTAATACTATGTTATATTACAAAAATCAGTATTCATTAACCAAAAATGCATACGATAATTTTGAAAGCGTCTTTTCATTGCTTTCACATCGTTTTTATATTACTATATAAAGCTTTTATAACCTCATAAAAGTAAGGAGGACAAAATGGTATTAGATATTGGAATTTTATAGTTTAAAATTAAATAATAGAAGAGATCATCATTAATTTTTGAGTTTCTAATGATCTTAAAAATTGTTGTTTCTCATAATAATAGAGTAGAGGAGGAATCAGCTATTTTACCAAGCGATAATGATTTTATAGTATTTGTTAAAGTAGAGACACTCGATGATAAGCCACTCATTCAGAAGATGCACTTTATTGATGTAAGCACATATGTAAACTACATATTAAGAGTTGAGGTTGATTTGTATTTGCAAATCAGCTTTTCTAGAAAGTAATTAAAAGTAAAACGTAATATCGAGAGGAGGGAGTTAAATGGTAAAACTTTTAACAGTAAAAATTTAGCATATAAATATAAAAATTCTAGTGATTACGCGATTAGTATTTTCTTTGCGAAAAAGGAGATATGATTGCAACTTATAGGTAAAAGCATTCAGGAAAACTATTATAATTAATTTTACATTAGGATTGTTTTCACACTCGAAGGTAAGGTGTCTTTTCGGTGAAGGAGTGTTCTGTTCAAGATGTAGACTACATCATGCAAAAATCAATCAGTAGACTGGTACTAGATGTATATGACAATATTGATGTAAGCATATGCTCTCAAAATACTATTAGTAGGGCAGAAAGAGGATTATTGCTTGTTCTGAGGCTTAAAAAGATAAGTGAGAAGTCTGATCTAGAGAACTATCTGGAGGACAATTGCAGAGAGTACAAATAGCAAGAAGTCTAGTGTCTAATTCAAAATATTATTTTTAGATGAACTACTACAGGATCGGATGTAGTGATATCAAAAATATATTAGAATACATAAATAACAAAGAACATGTTGTTTTATATCTTCTCATGATTTAGATCTATAGAAAAAGTATTGTAATAAGATAATTTATATAAACGACGGGAATGCCTTTACACTTCGGGGAAATGAGTACGTTCTAAGAGAATATAATAAAAGAAAATAGTATAGCATTATTTCTATACATGTGAATTAAGCAGAGGGTATGGTAGAGGAACATAAAGATACTATTACAATCGTTGATGACAAAATTTAAAAATTTTTCTTGGAAAAAGAAGAGGAAATTTCAAATGTATTAAAAATTATTATTGGCAGAAAATATTACAATAGGAAGCCTACAGAAAGAAGAGATTACCTGAAGAGAACATGAGAATTGGAGGAGTAATTATATAGAAAATTGTAATGAAAGAATTTTAGGCAACATCGTATATAGAATATAAGGCGATTTGGAAAATAATAAGCAGTTATATATACACAGCTTATGGTTCCAATTTTGTACTTTGTATTCTTTTGGATTTGGAATAGGGAATTCTCAAGTTTGTAGCTTAAAAGGAGAAAATGTTAGCTATCAGAATACATTTTCGAATAATTGGAGTAATACTGAATTTTCAGATGAATCAGTCAGTTTGATAGGGTGAATTTAGACAAAAATGGGGACTTCTAGCATATAAAAGAGATAAAAGGTACATCAGCTATTTCTGCATTTTTAGGGAAATTAGTATGTGTTAGGAATTACAATAGTACAGGTATTACTAATTTATTTCTCATCGTCTTTGGGAAGGTATAAGCATAGTCTCTTCTTAAAAGTAGTCATGTAATGTAATTATTAGCCTAGTATTTTGGTTTTCTTGAGTCTATTATTTCATTAGGAACTGTATCATATAGAACTAGAGACCTTATCACTTAGGAACATTATTACTACCGATAATTTTTGGCTGCACTGACTTTTTATAGTGTGGATAATCTCAAGGTGCTATATTATGGATCAAAACTTAATCCATTAACTCTCATCAATTAACGAGTATGAGAAACTGTAATTTTTGATATGGATCTTGGATATAAAGTACTTATGCTACATATGTCTCTAAGCCTCAATAATGTTTGTTTTGACAAATGCATCATAAGATCGAATTATTAGGTGACGAGAGACAAAAATTGTACATCTAGTTGTTATAGAGATGACTAAGTGTACTATGATATGAAATGTATCATTAAGGTTTTCGTATTGCTACCATTTATATTTTCTATATTAAAATAAAGGTGCAGTTAAATAGCACCATATAAAATTTCTCGAATAAGAGGAGGTTATTACTAATGGACAGTATATTAGGATCTAGATAGTTGCAACTATAACTATTGCTTTTTATATTTTATGTTTAGAAGAAATTCTCAACCTATATTTAAAAAGAACAAAACAACAATTACTGGTAGGATTAATACCAATTATTGTATTTTGTGTATTCTTTCCAAAGGTTATATAAAGATAGTAATAATTTATTTAGTAGTTGAGATATATATATAATAGATTATCGCAATGAAGAAAAACCATGAAACAAAGTTAAATAATTCAAAAATAAAAGAGGAAGTAATACTTATCTAATTTTTAAAAAGAAATTTATTTTTCACAAATCATATATGTCATTACTACTATATAAATTTGACGTAGATCATCCATATAGTAAGTGTAGAAGAAGTCGGAGAGTGACACTGACTCAAAAGAAAATACTCTCGAGTTGATGTAGTCGTAGGAGTAGCGACTCTAAAAAGAAAGGCTCTTTATATAGTCTAAATTAGGGTGTGCAACTATCATAAAAGAATTACTATTAGTCAATTAACAAACTAAATTAATTAAGAATAGTAATAGCCTCTAAAATTTAGATGAATTTTAGAAGCTATACTATAGTTAACTAATATTTATATATATTTAATGATTATATAAGATAGCGATATAAAAATATTATAATTTGTTATTTTTATATTAATTATGTAAAGGATACTTATTATACTTATAAAATTAGTGTAAAGTATATCTATATTCTCAGTTAATATGTTTAATTACATTATTTGAATCTATTACTATGTAGAATATAATCGATAAGTGTACATATAAAGTATATAATTGTATGAATGTATCTCTATTATTACATAACTTATTATATTAATAATTATAATAAATTTAAAAACATAATACGTTTGTGTCATTTTTATCTCCATTTTTATTTAGGTATATATCAATGTACTTAAAAATTATGATTTCATTGAAAATTAATTTTTAAATGTGCTCCTATTGATTAAGTTAATTATTTATCTTTTTCTTTTTCTTTTTAATATATTGACGAAATATGAACCTGTTCCTGATACAGCCCTTCATTAAGGAATATGTTTTTATATATTTTTCAGTATTCATTTTGTTATCTCCCATGTCTTTATTAGTGAGATGGATAATATTTACTAAGAAAGAAAAATAACTTCATTATATAAATTTTAGCTCATTGTCATCCAAATAGATACTAGATTTATTATGCTTTTGAGTGTAGAGTTAATTTATATATAAAATATAGGGGACTAAAAGACCAGTAGTAAGAATAATATGTATAAATTTAAAATTTCTATTTACTGAAATATACTCTCTTATCAATGTAAACATAATTATGTTTGAATTACATCTAGAATAAATCGTATTTCTATTATTAACGCTTTCATTGTAACGTGTTTTATGTCAAGTCAATAAAAAGACAACTAAAACGTATGTTTGTGTGGAGATGATTGAGACCCAAAAAGTAAAGAGGGATTAGTATATATAATTAGATATAATATTCTGTATTTGAAAAATATTATTAGTTTCTATAACATAAAATTCTAATTTTTCAAGTTATTTATTTATATTATCAGGTATATACATTTTTCATTTTCATTTTCTCCTTTTATCAGAATAAACACTACTTTTCTGGAAAATAGTATTGACTATATAATGCTATAAGTGCTAATATAGATTCATATTTTATTTATGGATCTCTAGAAGACTGACATATAAAGTATTTTCAGAACTTTGGTGGTCTTTGGAAATATAGACGTAATTCAAATCTACTTACTACGGGAGGTGAATAATTTTGAAATTATTAAAATATTCTCATTTTATTAAATCAATCTATAGACGTTCCCGGGTATTGAATATAGCGGATGACAGTTTTATATGCTGGGTCAACGATTGCTTTGGTAGAAGGTATACTAATAGTTTAGCGTACTAACGCTGTAGGAATGGATCCTCATCGCTGTTTCATTTATATATTTCTAGATAGATGCTAAAATTGGATTCTCTGTTTCAAATTATGTGCTATTTTAGTCATCTTTTAATAATTGCATTAGTTAATAAAGCTCATATTGTTTTTATATTTATTTATCTCTTTTATTTAACAGGTAAATTGCTTGCTTTGCATTTAAATGCAAAGTGACACAGAAGTTCTTGATAATGATAATAGTTGATTAAAAATCGGGTTGGATATTCTGTATTTTTACATCAGATTCATTAGATATACTTAATAATTTTGTTGCATCGCTGTTACTTGGTGACGCGTATTTATCACTTATGCAACTAAGTATTCCAATAGCGGGGTATACTTCTTACAAAGTTAAGTCTGAATACATTCAAACTACCGAAGAACTGAGGAAGCAGGAAGAGTGGTTGAGGCTGTATAGTCAGCAATATAAAGACATTGTTTTCCGAAACCGGCGTCAAAGATAATTGTTATCGAAGCATTTCTTAGAGTACGATTGTCTAAAACTGCTTCTCACTTTATCTTGTGGCATAAATATTGATGTAAAATGGTTAGCTTTAGTTTCCTTCTAGTATGGCGTGGTGCGGACTTATACAATGTAGCACTTCTGTAGTCCCTCCCAAAATTTCTTTTATGGATTATTTGATCAGGAACTGAGCTTTTTATTAGTATTTATAGTAGATAATAGTATCAAATTACTGTTTTTCTTTATCACCTTTGTGTTGTAGAGGAGTTTCTGGAAATTCTTTTGAAAAATGCTTTTAAGGATGATTATGAAGGAGAAGATGGAGCTATTCACATCATCATAACTAGTTTTATTCAGTATTTGGCGTCTGGCTTGCTAATACTTTTGTTTATGATAATACAAAAGTTCTTGATATCTTTGAATATAATAACAATACTGCTCTATTTAGGAATATTTGTTTTATTGAAATTTGAGAAAGCGTTAAAAGGATATCAAGTATTAAAAAGAAGAAAATAGAACGAGGGCATAAATATGATATTAGAATAAGAATCAAGATATATGATGTGAAAGATATGAATAGGAAACTATTTTTAAAAGTGATCATATCAATCTAGCATGACTTTCTTTTTCACTATGAGAGAGTAGTGATATTTGATATAATGATAAAAGTGAAATATATAAATTGATAGATTATAGATTTTTAAAATCTCCTAAAAGGAGCTTTTATGTGATAAAATTAGTTGTTATAGAAATAATAAACGTAAAAGTAGAATATAAAATAAACGTTATGGAAGTCCCTATTAAGGGATTTGAATATAATTAGTTGTTGAAAAGTCTAGGTCGGAATGACTTTTAGGAAATGAAAAGCTGATGGATAATATAGATGTGTAAAGGGTCTAAAAAGAAGTTTTAAGACTTCGAAAAATTGTGAGTTTTTATGAGCGAATAGACTCTTTCAGTAAAAGAAGGAGAAATTCTTTGGCTACTTGACTCAAATGGTGCGGGGTAAAACAACACAGATATTTTGATCTGCGATGCTCTGCCCAAGTGAAAGGAGAAGCAAAAGTATTTGGGTTTGATACTTTTCTGAAGCCAAAAAGTTAGAGAATATATTAATTTTGTTTTGGTGGTGAGAGGAGCCTTTATTGGCGACTTAGCAAGAGATAATTTGCATACTTTTGCAGATCTACAAAATTCTAGTAAAAGACCAAAAAGAGTTAATTGAAAAATTAATAGCACAAGTGGGTTAAGTGAGTTTATAGATAAAAAGGTAAGAAACTTTTCCAAAAGGTAAGGAAACAAAGACTTCAGTGCAAGAGCTATTATGAAATAATCCAAAATGTACTATTTTAGATAACTGAGTATGGATTAGACCCTAGTAGACAAAAGGGTCATGAGAATTACTGTCTAAAGAAGGATAAACTTATTTTACTAATCAACTCATTATATGCAGTACGAAGCAGAAGAACTTTGTGTGATAGAATTGCGATAGTAAAAAGAAAGTGATTACTAGCTATAGATGGATGTAGGTCTTCAAAATTTAGTTTCTAATGAAAGAAAAGAAGAAATAAAGCAAAGAAAGAACGCAGAACAAGAAGATAAAAGTAATTTAGAAATAACATTAGAAGAGGGTCATTATATAGAGCTGTTGGGGGATGCACTACATATGTTGAGATACATTAATGAGTGCCAAAGTTCAGATGAAACAATCAATGCACGCCCAATGTTTAGATTTTGTATATTTTATTAGCCCAATATTAAGTGGAATTTTACTCGGGATGATTTATCAAAATCGTGTGAAGATTTATATGTTATATGCTTTTATAGGAGCGGAATTACTACTTTTTGGGGAAGTATTTGCTTTTCACTGCTAGTGATAAGTGGATAGAGAAAATGGCTAGGAACTATGCTGATGATTTCTCACTCTCACCGATAGAGTTCTGAAAATATACTGGAAAAATTTTTAGGGAATAGCACTAGGAATTTTTAGTGGACTTAATATGCTGACTGTAAAAATTTTACTAATAAATCTATCCAGTTTGTGTAAGTTTTAGTTATTTTTAGCAATAATAACAATTTTAATGATAGTGACTAAGTGATGAGCTGTCGGTTTTAGATGGCAGATTGTCTGACTTTATCTAGAAAAATAAGTATTCTTATGAATGTTATTGATTATCCGATAATACTGCTAACTGGGATGAGTCTTCCTATTTCGATCTTCTCCCAAAATGTTCTCAATACATTTCATACTTATTGAGTCCAACATGGGCGATGAAGGTTACGTCAAATTAGCTGTTCAAGGTGGCAGTAATGAAGAATTATTGAGATGAGCGTTTATACTGACAGATGATTATAATTATTTATTTTATTATTAGTATATTTTCATTTAGAAAAATTAAGAAACTTTGTGTTATTAATGGAACTTTTGGAGGTGCTTTTAATAGGAAAATGTATAGATTTTTAGAAGAGTTAGTTTTCATATAAAATGTCTTCGGTATTAAATGATTGGCGTACTACTATAGATTTGATTAACTCCACTAATGCAAATGATGTTATTCTACTAGTAGGATACTATGTTTATGCAGTGCAAAAATATTGAAAAATGTACAGGTAATAATGCGATAGGACTAGTGCATTTATGGCAATTTATAGAGTTGGGCCCCAGTTAGCAGAGGAGAGCAGGGAAAGGAACATTGTCGCTAATGTTAGACTAAAACGAGTATTTCAGAAATATCATTTCATGCAACTCTACCATGTTATTAAGTTTTGTATCGGTAGTTTTTGAGTTAGCGTACTTAGTTTATTATAGGACTAGTTTGAAATGGACATATTGGGTTTGTTTTATTTTAATATTAGTAATATTTGTAGCTGACTTGTTTTGGATTTTTCATCTCGTGTTTACATATTACTTGACAGAAATTCATTTAGAAATGAATACTATAGACAAAGTACTTTTAATATTTACAGAGTTGAATTTTCCAGTGATAATTTTCCATATTTAGTAGAGCACTTGCTATACTTTACCACTAACACGTTCTATACTTTTTAGCTCAAAAATTAGTAGGGATGAGAGTGTACAGACATACATCTAATTAGAGGAGAGTTGAGTGTTATCTTCAGTATTTTTAATATTAGGAATAGTATTGTTAAAATATGGAAAAAGCCTAAAAAGGTAGTGTTGATTTGTTGTAAGTAAATAAAAGGCCTGAGTAGAAATCACTTTGAGTCTGTATGTGTTAATTTTAGAAAAAACTTATATTAGAGTGATTTAATGAGGAAAATGAATAAGGAGTGACTCAAAAATCGTGATTTTGAAGAAATTGATTTTGTCGAGTTTGACACTCAGTAGTTTATTAGATATCTAAAAAGCTTTTATAAAGGAATTTAGATATCTAATAAACAACTGCCTTGCAAGTTGACATATATACTGTTATGAAAATTTGAGGATTTTGAGTCAGCCATTTCCTTTTCTACTATGATAGGGTAGTGATATCTGATATATGTCAAAAGAATTGGAATATATAAATTGATAAGATTATAGATTAATTAAAAATCCACTAAAGGAGCTTTGTAAGGATCAAAATTAGCTTTCAGAAATACAACGCAAAGTAGTCAAACCTTTAGAGCCTAGTTTATAACAAAAGTTATAGTTAAGCAATTGGATATCAGGTAAATATAATAATAAAGCTGAAAAGTTGGTTCATGGTTTTAAGAAAGGAAATAAGAAAAATGATATCATGCTAGTGATATTGGCATAGCATACAATGTCTAGAGATATAGAATTTATAAGGTAGTCAGTGTATTACAAAACATTCACCAAGTAGTAATCCTAGGGATTTACAAACAATGATGTTGGTAGAAAATATACAGGCGGGTTGATCGCAAGGGTTTGATTATGAGTTGACGGAGATAAAACTAGTACACATACTACAAAAATGTATATCTATCATATGTCACAGTGTAACTGCTGATAACTATGAATATATATATATAGTATGAAAGACAAAATTATTATTTTGATGAAATTGAAATTGAAAAGTTGTAGATTTTGCTAACGATATGCAACGTATAGATATATCAACAATAGATGAAAAATAAAATAAAAAGAAATTTATGAAAATTTTAAACCTATATTAAAAGAATCAGAAGAAAATGAAGTTTACTATTAATTTGTAGGATTTTCAACTGGCATACAGAGATAGAATAAAGTAAGTTATAGCTATAAAATACTAATATAAAAGTTTATGAGTAAGACTAATTTTATAATAGTATCATCAAAAACCAGGAGCTATAATAAAGTAGTCAAATCTTTTGTAGAGCCTATTTATAACAAAAGTTATTAAGCCAGCAAGTAATTGGATATCAGGTAAAATATAATAAAGGAAAAGTTGGTTTAAAATATTTAAGAAAGGAAAATGAGCAAATGATATTATGTTAGTGATATGTTGCGAAGACAATTTGGTTTTATAGGGGATACAAATTTAAAAGGTAAGTCAGTTTATTAGCTGAAACATTCATCAAGTAGTAATGTCAGAGACTTGGAATTGATGATGTTTACAGAAAATTTAGATATTCTGGTAAGAAAGATGACTTAAATATAAACATAAAATCTAGAAGAAAAATTCAGTTCAAAATATTGATGTTTATTTTGGATATAGTATGCATGATGATGAAACAATTATATATATATATGAATTTGATGATAAAGTATTATTTCAATGTAAACTTTAAATTATTAAAAATAGTTGATTTTGGCAACATATGCAACTATAGATATATCAACAATAGATGAAAAATAGAAAGCAGAAATTTCTGAAGAACTTTTAAAACCCATACAAAGAATTAGAATGACGAACCATCTATAAATCTTCAATGGATATTCAATTGGATGTATAGAGATAGAATAAAGTAAGTTATAATCTATAAAATATTGATATAAAAAGTTTGAAAATGGTAAGGTCAATTTATACTAGTATAATCGAAACCAGTATATAATAAAGTAGTCAAACCTTTTGTAGAGCTATTTATGATCAAAAGTATAAACCAGCAATTAATTCGATATCAGATAAATATAATAAAGCAAAAACTGATATGGTTTTAGGAGAGAGATGATAAAATGATAAAAAGAATTATAATAGTGATATTGGCGTTATCGACAATTCATTTTATAGGAGACATAAAATTTAAAAGGTAAGTCAGTGTATTATGCGAAAACATCTACCAAGTAGTAATACTAGGGATTGAAATAACGATGCTGGTAGAAAATATACAGGCAAGTGCTGATCATGAAGGGTTTAGATATAGAGGGTAGAGAGATAAAACTATAAAAATACTACAAAAATGTATATCTCATCATATGGATACAGTGTAAATGACGTTAACTATGAATATGCATAAGCATGAGGATGGACCAGGTTATTACTTTTGATAAATTTTTTAAAAATTGAAAAGGTATATAATTCTAAAAGAAGTTCAGTATGATAGATATATCAACAGTAGATGAAAAATAAAATAAAAGAGAAATATATGAGGATTTTAAACCTATATTAAAAGAATCAGAAGATAAGCTATTTATTAATTTGCAGTGGATTTTCAACTGGCATACAGAGATAGAATAAAAGTGTTATAACATAAAAATATTACATAAAAATGACATAGTTGTTTAATTATTTGATAGATAAGATAATAACTGCAAAGGAAAAAGAATAGAAATTTATTTTAAAAATGGAGAAGTCATATCAATCTGATACGATTTTTCCTTTTTCACCTGAGAGATAGGATATCTGATACAAATGCAAAAGAAGTGAAATATATAAATTGATAAGATTATAGATTACTATCGTCAAAGGAGCTTTTATATGATAAAATTAGTTGTTCAGATATTGATGATACACTATTAAATAGTGATCGTGAGATTTCTAAGAAAAATGAAAGTAATTGAAGAGTGCAAAGAAACAGGATACTAAAGATTTTAGCATCTGTAGACCTGATTTTGAAAATGATGAGATAGTAGAAGATTTACAACTTGATAAAGTTGATGATAACTACTTACTTTCATTTTAATGGAGCTAGAATTGCTAATCTTAAGACGAAATGAAGTGATCTAGAGAAGTCTTTTATCTCCTGAGAGAATTCAAAGTTTTTAATAGATGCTTTGTTTGGAGAATGATTGCGATATTCTTACTTTCACCAAAGGTGGAAAAAGTTCGTAAATCGTGACAAAGGAATATGCACGAATTGAGTCTGCTCAGAAAGTCTCAGAATCTAGTAATTAGCGAAAAAGTATGAAAGACGATATTAAAGAAGGTGCGGCTAAGGTAATAATTTTAAACATCCTGATGAAGCTGCTAGGTGAAAGATAAACTAGCGCTTGAATTAGGTGCATAACATGAAGGCTACTGTCTAAACCGTTCTCTTTATCGAGATTAATGATAAAGGCATTTCTAAAGGAGTATCTTAGATTCATTATGTAAACTTCGTTTAACAAATGAGAGTGTAACTAGCATTAGGTGATGAAACTCAATAGATTTAAGCATGATTGAGTTCGAGTATGGAGTTGGTGGTTGATAATGCTAACTCTACTTTAAAAGAAGCGGCAATTTTATTTCAAGTCAAATGATGAAGATGGTTTCGCTTGTGCTATTGAAAAATTTTGTTCTGTAAAGATGCTATAGATAGAAAGAGGTTCGAGTGAAAGTAACTTTGATTTGTGTAGGTAGTTAAGGAGAAATCTATGAGATGCTAAAAAGAATCACGAAAAACGTCTTGGAGCATATATTGCTAAATACTATTGAAATTTCTGATGAAAAGCAGGGTAGAAATGATTCAGAAAGTATTCTTGATGGAAAAAGAGGAAATAACATGATATCAAAAATTAAAGATAATCATATATGTTACTACTTGCGATTTAGGTAAGAATTTATCTAGGAAGAATTTGCATCAAAATTGATAATTTTAATGCTTACAGGTAAGAGTGATGTAGTATGGTAATTGGTGGAGTTATGGTCTGTGATAGTGAAAAAGCGTAGTGATTTTGTATATATCGTTTAGTAGAATGACGTTCCAGCATCAAATGATGCGTGTTGTTTTCACTGAACAAGTGTATAGGCTTACCGATAACTAACACGAGAGCCAGTCATAAAGTAATTGTAAGCGATGAGATTGTCTTTTTCGACTGATTTCATTCTTTTTACTATTAATCATAAAATTTCTTTAGTATACCAGGTAGAAAAAGGAGGAAAGTTACGTTTAATTTGATAATTATATTAGGAACGATTATATATATATCTTTTGGAGGGTAGCTGTTTTTATGGTATTGAATATATTGTTTGCAGTTATCTTTCAAAATTAGCGTTTGATATACTGGTGTTAAAACCGATTTTAGCGTTGATACCATTTTTATAATACTTACAGATTTATAAAGAGTATAAAGTCGTGTGGAAGAAACTCGGGAGTCGCTATATAATAACTTTTATTATTACCTGTGATTATCACAGGTGGTATTATATTTGACGAGTTATAAATGTGAATAAATGAAGTTGTGTTTAATTTCATGCTTCTTTTTCTTTGTGTATATAATAGTTTTATATGTTTTCTACATAAATGTATTTGGTGTAATTATGTTATTTTATTATGTATCAAATTATTTTCGATACAAAAGTAAGAAGAGTAGTGTTGTATATTCAAGCGGTACTAACATTGTTAGGTGTACTGAAAATAGTATTATGCTTTAAAGTAGATCTTCATTTTGATACCAAGGTTAGTGATGATCAAATGATTTTTCTGTTGCATTTACGATTGTTTATCTTTTAGCGGCTAGAGAGTTAGGCTAGAATTAGAAGTGAGAATGTTCTTCAGGAGAAATTAGATTGGACTCATGGATGGTTTTGAAGTAAAATGCAACTCTAAAAAGCTCCATGAGAGAAAGTTTAGTGGTACCTAAAATTTCTAAAATAACGAATTATTATGTGGATGATGATAATGTAATTCAAAATAATTAATATATAAAATAAAGGAGGAATTCTGTATAGTTTGAAATAGATGAACATCTGCTAAGTCAGATATTGGCTATAGGTTTAATCGTATTACTTATTGTAGTATCGGATATATTATCATGGCTATTCAAAAATTATGTTCGATATACTTTGGTATTAAAGTAGGACTTGCATTTATACCGTTTATAATACTTATAGGATTTACAAAGAGTATAAAGGTCTGTTTGAAGCGAAACCGGGAGTCGCATAATAACTTTTATGGTGCCATGGCATATGCAGGAGGATTCGTATTCGCATTAATTACCTACCAATTACAAGTGATGAGATTATGAAGAAAAATGCATGACGATCAGGTAGTATTGATAATAGGGGATTAATAGTTACGGTGTTTAATTTTATTATATGGCTTACGTGTACTGACTCAATCTGATACAAAAAGGTAGAAGAACTAGTATGTACATTCAGTGGAATAATAGTATTATCTATGTTTAGTGCATGTATTTTCCAGGGGACACTACCTTAGCTTGAATATTTCTCAGTAGGTCCAGTTTATATTCTCTATTGTCTTTGTGAGTTGTCACTTTGTTGCTGCTACAGACATTAGAGCTAGAGTTAGAAGTGGTAGATGTATCCTCAGAAAAGTTAGATTACGATAATCTAACTAGTTATGAGATGATTCTATTTTGAAGGCTCGTGATAGAAAAATTATGTTCCTGTTATGTATAATGGAATGGATAACTATCCGATGGGGATTATCCTCATCCTGTGAATAATTATCAACTGATCAACAATGAAGAAGTAAATAGAATTGAATATGTTTAAAGAAAAATCGTGATTTAATTATCATGTTAAATCACATGTGTGTGTAAGATTTCAATGGTTTTCTATAGTTTCTTATAAAAGTATTTAAAGTATTGTTAATTTATGACACTAGTATGTTAGATTATCTAACGTATATTTACAACTGTAGTTTTTTAAAAGTATAATAGAAAACGTAATAAAAACAAATTTAATGAGGAGTTGACTCTTAATGGATAGATTTTTAGAATTATTAACTACCGTTAATGACTTTATGTGGACTTATTTCAATAGGGTTAGTAATGGTAACTGGTATTTATTTTTACATTTAGTACTAAGTTTATTCAATTTACTACATCAAAGAAAATGTTGGACACTTACTGAGAAGCCAAAAAGTAGGTAAGGACGGAGAACAAAAAGGGTTCTCTAGCTTTCCAAGCATTTCGATTCAGCTGCATCACGAGTAGGGTACTATACATTGCGAGGTGTTGCTATTGCGATTGCAAATGCGTGGTCCTGGACTGTATTTTGGATGTGGGTAATGGCGCTTTTTGAGTGGAGCCATCTTGCCGAATCAACATTAGCCCAAGTATATAAAGTTCGTGATAGAAAAAGTGTACTGGGGACCTGCATTACATGGAAAAAGGTCTAGGACAAAATGGATGGGTGTAGTATTTGCTGATTGTTATTTCATAACTTATCGGTAGTAGCATTTAACTCAGTTCAAACAAACACTATAGCACAAGCATTACGTATATAACATTAATTCAAATATTGCAGGGATTGCTTTATGATTTCTACTATTTTCGTAATTTTTGGTGGAGTAGTTGCAAAATTACACAATGGTTAGTACCAGCAATGGCGGTAGCGTACTTATTTATCATGTATTAGTTATTAGTACACAACATTGACAAATTACCTGTGTTCTGCTCAAATCGTTAAAATCGGCATTTGGTCTTGGAACAAGTAGGTGGTGGAGTAATTGGTATGGGAACATCTATTCTCTTAGGGATTAACGTGGCATGTTCACTCAACGAAGCTGGTTTTAGGATCAACCTCACGCAGCGGCACACAGCTGATAGTACCTCACCCAGCTAAACACAAGGATTTATCCAAAAACTTTAGAGTTTACTCTGACACATGTTTAGTTTGTACAGCAACCGCTTTCTTAATCTTACTATATCCTGGTGTTGAATACGGAGCTGGTGTTACAAGGTATCCAACTTACACAAGCCACTTTTAACTTCCAAGTAGGAAGCATTGGAACAATTTTCTCTAGTTGCTATTTTTCTTATTTGGATATAGTTCTGTAATTGGTAACTACTACTATGGTGAAACAAACATTCAATATTTACTTCCCTATGGGCGTTAATGCTTATCGTGTTATCGTAGCTGTATCTCGTATATGTAGGAAGTGTATTGATTTAAAACCTAGTTTGGGGAATTGCCGATGTAACAATGGGTATTAGTGAGTTTATTTAACTTAATTGCAATTATCGGTCTTTCTGGTGTAGTTTATGAAGTACTAAAGACACGTGAAACAACATATAAAACAAGGAAAAGATCCAGAGTTCTATCTAGACAATTTACCAATTAAAAATAAATAATGCACAGCATGGAAAATAAAAGAAGACTGATATTAGTACTGATGATGTAATTAGATTTCTAGTCATCGAAGCACTTTTCTTTTTAGTGAAGTTAGGAGTAATATTTTTCATTTCACCGCAAATAGGAAAAAGTGTTATTATATTAAACATATTTTACTATAAAATATATGGATGAGCTGATAAGTAGAAGTTCTGGTGCAATGTAGGATAAGGTGAAAAGAAAATCAGTGGCTGAGAGATTTCCTAGGCAGGACTTTGAAGTAGACGGTGAGCTACTGTAGAGTGAAAGTCAGTAGCGTAAACGTGCTGGAGCGTTAATCTTATTAAGTGCTAATTTATATAATTAGAATAAAGGTGGCACCACGGAAACTTTCGTCCATGAAGGATGGAGTTATATCTAGAAAAATATCACTAATTTAACTAGTAAAAGTAAAAATAATTAATAATAAAAATAAAAATCTTAGGAGGAAACAGCTGTGACTGAAATGTTCACAAAAATATAACCGACTCGAAGTAGAAAAATAATCGCTACAACTGGCGGTTGGAAAAGAAGCCTAAAGCGATAATAAAAGTAAAAAGAATCCATATACAATCTGTAATTCCACCACCAAACGTAACTGGTAAATTACACATTGGGCATGCTTGGGATACAACTCTACAAGATATGTTAACACGTTACAAACGTCTTAAAGGATTTGACGTACTTTACCTTCCAGGAATGGACCACGCTGGTATCTCTACACAAGCTAAAGTAGAGGCTAAAATGCGTGAAGAAGGATTATGTCGTTATGACTTGAGGTCGAAAAATTCTAGAGCGCATAGGAATGGAAAGAAGAGTATGTGGATATATTGCACAATGGGCAAACTTGGATTAGGTTTAGACTATCGAGAAAGATTTGACATTAGATGAAGGATTGAAACAAAGCAGTAATTCAAAATTTTCGTAGATCACACACAACAATGGTACAATCTACCGTGGTGAGAAAAATTTGATTAACTGGGATCCAGTTCAAGAACTGCATTATCTAACATCGAAGTAATTCACTAAAGACGTAGAAGGTGCATTCTATCACCTTAAATATTTTCTTTAGCTGATGGAAGTGGAGACTATCTAGAAGCTAGCAACCACTCGTCCTGAAACTCTATTCGGTGATACTGGGTTGCTGTTCATCATGATGAAAGATATCAAAAATATATTGGTAAAACAGTTCTTTACCGGTAACAAATAAAGAGATTCTGTTATTGCAGATGAATATGTAGAAAAAGATTTCGGAAGTGGAGTAGTTCAAAATAACCCCTGCACACGATCCCTAATGACTTTGAAGTAGGTGAACGTCATAACTTAGAACGTATCATTGTTATGGATGAGGGTGCTGCTATGAATGAACACGCTGATAAGTATAACGGTATGGATCGTTTCGAATGTCGTAAAGCTCTATCGCTGATTTACAAGAAAGTGGGTATGCTTCAAGATTGAAAACACCTTCACTCAGTAGGACACTCTGAGCGTAGTGGTGCTGTTGTTGAGCTCATATCTTTCTAAACAATGGTTCGTTGACATGAAGCCTCTTGCTGATAAAGTACTAGAAAATCAAAAAGATGCAGATAGAAAAGTTAACTTCTATCCACCTCGTTTTGAAAATACGTTAAATACTTGGATGGAAAATATCCAAGACTGGTGTATTTCTCGTCAATTATGGTGGGGACACCGTATTCCAGCATGGTATCACAAAGAGAACTGATGAAGTTTATGTTGATGTAAATCCACCAAAAGATATTGAAAACTATGTTCAAGATGAAGATGTCTTGATACTTGTATTCTTCAGCATTATTCCCATTCTCTACATTAGGATGGCCAGACTTAGAAAGCGAAGATTTCAAACGTTACTATCCAAACAGCTGTTTAGTTACTGGATATGACATCATCTTCTTCTGGGTTGCTCGTATGGTATTCCAAGGTTTAGAATTTACAGGAACTCGTCCATTTGAAGATTGTTTAATCCATGGTTTAGTGCGTGATGAAAGCAAGGTCGTAAGATGAGTAAATCACTTGGTAATGGTGTAGATCCAATGGAAGTAATCGAGACAATACGGAGCTGATAGCTTACGCTACTTCTTAGCTACTAACTCAACACCAGGTCAAGACTTACGTTATTCAACTGAGAAAAATCAAGCAAGTTGGAACTATATCAATAAAATTTGGAATGCTTCTCGTTTCGTAATTATGCAGACCTTGAGGTTTCGAGATACAACGATATCGATTTAACTGGAGAAAAACATTAGCTGATAAATATCTTTAACAAAACTTGCTAAAACCTATTGAAGATTCTGAAGATTATTCGAAAAATATGAATTTGGTGAAGCAAGTCGTATTCTATACAACTTCGTATGGGAAGAATTCTGTCTCATGGTATATTGAAATTGCTAGATTTCATTAAATGGTGAAGATGAAGCCATGAAGAAAAACTACTAAATCTATTTTTAGTATATGTACTTGATGCTTCTAAAAATGTTACATCCATTTATGCCATCTGCAACTGAAGAAATCTGGCAAACACATTCCTCACAGGAGATAGTATTGTAACTAGTGAGTTTGCCAAAGTTGATGCAAGTCTAGTGTTTGAAAAAGAAACTGAAGATATGCAATTCATCCAAGATGTAATCACTGCAGTACGTAACATCCAGTAGTGAAGTACGTCAATGTCTCGTGAGATTCCTATTAGATTAAATACTGCAAGATAGCGTAAAAGAGTACATGCTAAGTGGTAGTGCATATTTAGAAAATTTGCTCGTCCTAGCGAACTTATTATTGAGCGAAGTAGAAGCAAGTGAAACTGATATTAGTCGTATTTTACCAGGTGCTGAAATCTATGTTTCATTAGTGATTTAATCGATGAGACAAAGAAAAGAATGTCTAGGAAAAGGATTAGAAAAATTACAACAAGAATTAGATAGAGTAAATACTTTCTAATGAAAAATTTGTGGTTCATCCCAGAAGCGGTTGTAGCTAAAGAAAAAGAAAAACAAGCAACTATATCAAGAACAATATGATAGTGTTAAAGAAAGAATAGCTGCATTAGATAATTTAAGATAGTATAGAATAGAAGATAGTGATTTGAAAGTCAATACGATTTTAAATCACTATCTTATTTATGAGAAAAACTCTAAGCTAGTTTTAATCTAGCTTTGAGTTTTAATCATCTTTATTATTCTTTTTCCTCCAGATTAGAAGAAAATTACGGCGATTATTATGAGTATACCTATATATGCACCATAAATTTTAACTGCTTCACCTGTACTAGGAAGAGTATTTAGTGATTGTAGATTCATCTTAAATCCTCGTTATATTATTTTTCTTCTTTTTGTTCAGGAGTTTTATTTAAAACTTCAGTTTCAACACGACCTTTAACAGAGTCTAACGTTTCAGATGATTTGTTAGCTGAAATCTCAACTTTTTCTTGAACATTTGATTCGTCAACGTCTTTTTTTAATGTTAGAAACTTGATCTTTAATTTTTTTCAAAAGAAGAAAGTGCTTTTCTTTTATAGCTTCTACAGAAGGTTTGAATTCTTCAACGATTTTTTGCGTCTCCTAAATTTTCTTTAACTTCTGCAGTGTATTCTTTTACGTTAGATACATGTCCTTTTAACATCTGTTACATTACTAGATAATTCTTTTCCGTAATCAACAGCATTGTTGTATTTGTCTCTAAAGCGTTTTTAGCTAAGATTTTTTTACTAGGTCATTGTATAGGTAGATTGCCGCTTCTTCAACACCGTTTTTCTTAGTGTAGCGAATCATACAACGTGTGTAAACCATAGTAATCTTTAGATTTTTCTCACGTATTCAGTGTGATCTTCAACTTTATTTGGATTTTTGAATAATAGTTAGCAACGGCTATTCCTGCACCGATTGGTGAATAGTTTTGATAATTTTGACATACAATTTTTCCCCTCAATATTTTATTAATTTAATTATAACATATAAATATTTAAATTTAAATAAAATAGATATCGAGTAACTCTATTTTAATAATTTGGTAATAAATGTTATTAGTATCACATAATATATCTATCTTAAAAGTAAATAACAGAATATATTAAAAAATATTGACACATTAATTGATGATAACGCTTGAATTAATGTAAACATATTGTATAATAAAAATCATAATACAAGAAGGAGGAGCAATGAAACTTACTGAGAGACATAAAGCTATAATTGAAATAGTAAAGAATTTTGAACCGATAATAAGTGATGAAATTGCAGAAAAGCTTTTCTTTGGGAAATCTACTAAGAAATGACCTTGCGGTCTTAGGAATGTTAGAGATTTTGAAGCAAAACCTAATGTAGGTTACTATTATAATTATAATTTTTCACTAGGGAGAACAACGTGAAGAAATAAAAAGTAAATTAGTTAAAGATGTAATGGGAATAGCTATAACTGCTAAGAGTACAGCAAATTATTCTGAGGTATTATCGAAATTATTTATTTATGATGTAGGAACCATTTTTATAGTCGATGAGAATAATCACCTTGCTGGTGTAACATCTAGGAAGGATATGCTTAAATTATCAAGAAATGCTGATGGACAAAATCTTCCTATAGTATTAGCGATGACTCGCGTGCTGAATGTTATATACATATAGAAGATGAGTTAGTCACTGATGCATTAAGAAAATTAATTTTACACGAGATTGATTAGCTTTACCTGTTGTAAGGGACGAAAAGGATGGTAAGGTAATCGTCTGGAAAAATATCGAAAAACTACATTAATTAAGTTATTATTGGAAATACTGGAGGATAATATGTTAACTGTACATATAATTTCAGATCTCAATAGGAAATACTGCAAAGGATGTAGTTGATGTAGCACTTGTGCAGTTTTCTTATGAGAATAAGAAGTATAAAGTACTTAAAAACTCGAATGTTTGTACAAAAGAAAAATAGATTGTATTATATCCAATATAAATGAGGGAGATGTAATTGTTCAGACATTAGTTGATGGTGCTATAGCTATGTAAAAGAAAAGGGTTAGAAAAATATAAAAAGTTATAGATCTATTAAGTGAAATGCTTAGTACTTTTTGAAGAAAAATTAGGAGTAAAAGCAGAAGGAATCCTGGTTTAAATAGAAAAGATGGGAGAGTGAGTATTTTTAAAGAGAATAGATGCTTTTAGAATTGCTGTGAAGTATGATGATGGAAAAGATATAAATGGTCTAAAAGAAGCAGATGTTATAATCTTAGGGTATCGAGAACTTCTAAAACACCATTGTTTATATTTAGCAAATAGAAATATTAAAAGTTATGAATGTTCCTATTATTCAAGACTTGATACTTCCAGAACAGCTATACGAAGTAAAAAGAAAAGTAATTGGTTTGACAAATTCAGTAGAACAACTTAATAAGTTGAGGGAAGAAAGACTAAGACTCTAGGAGTATCAGGAATTCGGATTATACTGATGAAATACAAATTTTTCGAAGAGTTAGAATATGCTTTAGAGATTATGGGAAAACTGGATGTCCGATAATAGACGTTCAAAAATAAAGCTGTAGAGGAGACAGCTGAATTAATAATTGGGATTATGAGAGAAAGAGGCTCTAGAGGTTTAAACAAAATAATAAAAAGAAGTAATTATAAAACAATAATTTGTTTATAGGGGAATTTTACAAATGTCAAAAAATATGTTTATAATTTTCAGTGAAGGAAATAGATATGAAATCTTTATTAGGAGGAAAAGGACAAACCTTGCAGAGATGAAAGGTTTAGGGATTAGTGTTCCTCCTGGTTTTACTATTACTACAGAAAGTTGTAATAGTTATTATGAAAATGGGGAAAGAATTAAACCTGAGATTTTAAAAACAGATTAATGAACAACTTGAAATTTTTAGAAGAAAATATTGGGGATTAGGAAGTATAGATAATCCCTTTATTAGTGTCTGTCGTAGTGGTGCAGTATTTTCTATGCCAGGAATGATGGATACTATTTTTAAATCTTGATTAAATGATGAAACTACTATAGCACTGGCTAAGAAGAATAATAACTATCGTTTTGCTTATGATAGTTATAGAAGATTTATTCAAATGTTCTCAGATGTTGTTATGGATGTAGAAAAATATAAGTTTGAGAAAGTTCTAACCAGAGTTAAAAATGCTAATGGCTACATGAGCAAGATAGTGAATTAAATGAGAAAGATTTATTCAACATTGTTGAAGAGTTTAAGTCAATTTATAAAAAGAAGTAGGTAGAGAGTTTCCATGAGGTGTAAAAGAGCAGCTTTATGCTAGCTGATTGAAGCTGTTTTTAAATCATGGAATAATAATCGTGCTAAAGTATATAGAAGACTACACAATATTAGTGATAAACTTGGTACTGCTGTAAATATTCAAGCTATGGTGTTTGGGAATATGGGAGATAATTGTGGTACTGGAGTTTCATTTAGTAGAAACCCTGTAACTGGAGAGGATGAACTTTTGGTGAATATCTAATTAATGCGCAAGGGGAAGATGTTAGCAGGTATAAGAACTCCTAAAAATATTAGTGTCTTAAAAGAGGATATGCCACATTTATATAAAGAGTTTTGGGTGAAATTTCTAAAAATTAGAACAACACTATAAAGATATGCAAGATATTGAGTTTACTATTGAAGATGGAAGGTTGTGATATTCTTCAAACAAGAAATGCAAAAAGAACACCAAATGCAGTAGTTGAAGTTGCGGTATCACTAGCAGAAGAAGGTGTAATTTCTAAAGAAGAGGCTATTCTGAGAGGGAACAGAGGAAATTAATAAACTTCTCATGCTACATTTGAGGAAAAATCATTAAAAGAAGCTAAACAATTAACTCAAGGATTATGCATCACCTGGAGCAGCAGTCAGTGAGTATTTATTTCACAGCGCAAGAGGCTGTGAAGTGGCGAAAAACAAAAACCTGTTATTTTAGTAAGAGAAGAAACTTCCAGAAGATATTGAAGGTAGATTAGCTCGGAGGCTAGTAACTTTTGCACGTGGAGGTATGACATCACATGCTGCTGTAGTAGCAAGAGGAATGGGGAAATGTTGTGTCTGTGGTTGTCAAAACATGATTATAAATTATACTACGCTAAAAATTGCAGGGCTAATATTACATGAAGGCGATACAATCTCAGTTGATGGAGCAGGTGTATCTTGGTGAAGTAGATAAAGTTGATGCCAAATTTAGCGATAGATTCAATAAACTTTTAGGATGGGCTGATGGAATTAAAGAACTTTAAGCACTAGCAAATGCAGATAATGAGACTGATGCTAAAGTTGCTTTTTGAGTTTGGAGCTGAAGGAATAGGACTTTGTAGAACAGAGCACATGTTCTTTGAAAGAAGATAGAATTAGTTTAGAAAAATGATTTTAGCAAGTGATAGTCAATGAGAGAGTTAGATTCTTAGATAGATTACTAACCAATTCTAAAGTGAAGATTTCTAAGATTTTTAAAAGAAGCACAAGGTAAATCTGTTAATATAAGATTATTAGATCCACTGCCTACGAATTCTTACCAAAAGATGAAAAATACTGTTAAGCTTACTGCCGAGTGAAATAGGTGTAAGTGTTAATCAATTAGGAAGCGAAAATAGCTAACATTGCAGAATTTAACCCTATGATGGGACATCGTGTTGTCGACTAGGTATTACATATCCAGAAATTTACTTAATGCAGGCGAAAGCTATTAGTTCAGCAGCGATTAGAGCCTGTAAAGAAGGTATTTAGCAAATGTTGAAAATTATGATTCCTTTAGTAGATTAGAGAAAGAACCGCAAGTGTTACGCGAACAAATCGTTGAACTTGTGGAAAAAGAAATTCAATGCATACAATCGATTTCAAATATAAAGTAGGAAATGATGATTGAAATTCCACGAGCTTGTCTAATGCTGATAAGATTGCAGAACATGGATTTCTTCAGTTTCGGTACTAGTGACTTAACCTCAATTAATATTTGGTTACTCTAGAGATGACGCTGAAAAATTTATTGATATTTATAAGATATCTTAGAGTCAGATCCATTTGTTCATCTTGATGATAGTGAGTACTAGAACTTATGAAAACTTGCAGTATGAAAAGCAAAAGCTACGAAACCGGGTATTAAGCTTTGGAATTTGTGAGAACATGGTGGAGATGAAAGATCAATATTATTATGTTCTAAAAATAGGACTAGATATGTATCATGTGTCTACCATATAGGAGTAATTATTGCCAGAATTTAGCGGCTAAAGCAGCTATAAAAAATGACGAGCGTAACAACATACATTTATATAGTTATCAAAACATGTTAGCTTCTTTATTTTTGTATTACAATGAGCTTTTAGAGTATAATATAAAATAATTTAAATTTGATATTAATTAGTGTTTATAATTGAGAGGCTGGTTTATGTTACAATATTGTTAAGATAATAGTTAATATATGCAAAGTAAATTGATTTTTTCAATATACATTAAAATTAATGTAGTATATTGTGACATTTTATTATGAAAAATTAATATGAATAAAGTGAAAGTTTAAATATATAAAAGAGAGGATATACTATGGCAGAAAAATAATAACAATCGGTTATCGAGAAGAGATAGACACTCTCAAGAAAGAAAGAGTGTTATGCCAGGTGGATATATATCTAGAGGAAATACTAATCCAACGAATAACGGTCAACAAAGAAGGCCGTTAACTAATGAAGAAATAATGAGAAGAGGTGGACAAGGGCAAAGTCGTCCTATTCAACCACAAGGGTCTCAAGGTGCAAATCAAAGACAAGGTGTACCACCAGTGCAACCAAGAAACCCTCAGCAACTCAGCTAGAGGTAATAGAACAGGAGGTCCAGGAGGACCTAGAAGACCGATAGGTCCAAATAGAATAAGTAATCCAAATTCTAAAAAGAGTAATAAAGCATTATGGATGAAGATTATTAGATATGGTTTATATGTAGCGAGTGTTGCTATTATATCGATTTTCTTATTATGTGTGTTTTGGATATACCAAGCACCAGCATTTGATTCTAAGATATTAGATAATAATTCAAGAACAATTGTTTATGATACAAACAACAATGAGGTGGCTAAATTAGGTAACCAAATTGGTGAGAACTTAGAAACTGCGGACATACCGCAAAAAATGCAAGACGCTATCTTGGCAACAGAGGACAATAGGTTCTTTGAGCATGGTGCGGTAGACTTTAGACGTTTAGTAGGAGCTGTTGTGTCAAACTTAACTAGTGGTTTTGGATCACAAGGGGCATCAACTATTTCTCAACAGTTAATTAAGAGAACATTCCTTGATGATAATAAGAGTGTAAAAACGTAAAGTTCAAGAAGCTATATCTTGCTACAAAACTGGAACAAAATTACGACAAAGAATCAATATTTACAATGTATGAAAATAGAATATATTATTCTGATGGTGTATATGGGCTAAAAACAGCAGCTAAATATTATTATGGAAAAGAATTAAATCAACTTACTCTTCCACAAATGGCTCTTTTAGCAGGGCTGCCACAGCACCCTAATACATATAATCCTTATGATAATCCAGAAGCGGCTAAAGCACGTCGTGATACGGTACTTTACTTAATGCAATATCATGGTAAAATATCAGAAGCTGATTCACAAGCTGCACAAAAAACTGATGTATTATCAGGAATTATACAGCGTGATGAAAGTGAACGTGTATTATTATCAAGTGAGTTTGATTCTAAATATACTTCTTACATGAACCAAATTGTTAATGAATTGAAGAATAGTAAAGAATACAAGGACTATGAAGGTGACGTCTTAAACTTAGGACTGAAAATTTATACAAACTTTGATTCTAAAATTCAAGATACTTTAACAGAAAGTGTTAATGCAAACTATGCTGGAATAAAACAAGCAAGTAATGTAGCGATGGTTGTTTTAAATAATGAAAATAGTGGTATTGCAGCGTTATATGGTGGTAAAAACAAACATTCCATGGATTTAATATTGCTACTCAAGCTAAACTGCAACCTGGTTCATCAATTAAACCAATACTTGCATATGGCCCTGCAATTGAGTACTTAAATTGGGGATCTGATCATACTGTTAATGATACTAAGATCCAAGGTTCAGAAATCCAAAACTGGGATAGACAATTCCACGGTAATATAACTATTAATAATGCATTGGTATGGTCGTATAATATACCTGCTATTAAGACTTATCAAGAAGTAGGATTCAATAGAGTAAAACAATACGCAGCTAATGTTGGAATGAATATTACAGATGATTCAATTACAACTCCAATTGGAGGAAGTAGTGACGGCTTCTCACCATTACAAATGGCAGGAGCATATGTTCCATTTAGTAATGGTGGATATTATGCAACACCTAAAGCGATTAAGAAGGTATATGATAGTGAAGGAACTGAAGTGAAAAGTTTCAGCACTGATGATAGAAAACGAGTTATTAAAGATTCTACAGCATACATCATGACATCTATGTTAAGAAATGTAGTTAATGGTACTGCTGCAAATGCACGAATTAGTGGAGCAGATATGGCAGTAAAAACTGGTACTACTACTTTTGGTGAAGGTGAAGCTCAGAAATACGGTTTCGATATAAATAACTATTCGAAAGATTCATGGACGATAGGTTATACAAGTAACTATACAATGGCTGTGTGGCAAGGATTTGATGCAATAGATGGTCCTACGAAGTATATGACCCAAGAGGATACTCAGAAGACACAAGCATTATATCGAATAAATATGCAGAATATTGTTAGAATACATCCGCCAAAAGGATTCTCTGTTCCAGGAAACGTTGGCTCTATAAATGGTGGGGTTAAAGTTATTTCTGATAGTGAACGTCGTCAAATAGAAGAACAAAATAGACGTGAACAAGAAGAAAAGTGAAATGAGAATAGTAACGATAATAATAATATAATCAGTAATCAACTCTGATGATGACAATTCAAATAATAACCAAAATGATAGGTCAAATGACAACAACAATCAATCATCAAGAGGAAACAATAATATCAATACTGCTACAATTCCAGGTAGCAAGAAAACAATAATGGAGTAAATAATGGTAATAACAATGACAAATAGAAATATGAGTAATATAGACTAAACTACTGTAAGATGAATTTCTTACAGTAGTTTTCTTTTATTGTGGCTCAAATACTACTAAAATTTAGAAATGGTGTAAAATATAGAAATGAGCAGTTTATTTATTCTTTGTTAAACTCGAATATATTATTCCATAAAACTTATTATTATAAAGATGGATGAAGCTATGAAGAAAAATTAGTTATAATTACAGGAATATGTGGAGTAGGAAAAATACAGCATTAGGAAATTTTTGAAAACCATGTATTTTTGTACAGATAATTTACCTGGATTATTGTTGAAGATTTCTTTGAGAATAATAGAAGAAAAGATATTGATAAAACAGCAATAAGTATTGATATAGATGTACACATTTTTGTTGATTTTAAAGAATTATTAAAAACCATAACAAAGTGAGTACTTGATGTTAAAATCTTTATCTTTAGATAGAGTCAAGTATTGGATTTAATAGATATAAAAGAAACCAGAAAAACGTCCTTTATCTACTGAATTTAGCCTATCTTGAAGGTATTGCTCAAGAGAGAAAAGATATGAATGACATCAAAGGAATTGCAAATTATATTTATGATACTCCAATCTTCTGTAAAAGATTTGAAGAAAAATATTGGAAGACTTCGGAATTGAGAAAAAGACAGTTATCATATTACAATCTCAAGTTTGTGACAAATATGGAGTTCCTATAGACGCAGATAATATTGTCGATGTCTGTTTCTTGAGAAATCCGTTTTATATAAACGAATTAAGAGAAAAACTGACATAGATAGCGGCATATGATTATGTTTTTGAGGACGAGGTCACTGAAATTTTGCGATAAGTATTTAGAGCTCATGACATTTATGGTGATAAGCATCAATCATGAAGGTCGTGATAAAGTTACAGGCAGTTGGATGCAGCGGTAAAACACCGTTCTGTCAGCGTAGCAAGAAGATTACATGAAGATATTTTCAAAATTAGGATGGTAGTGTACTTTGAGAACATCGCGATATCAATAAGGGTAGGTAGAAAAATGAGTCTAAAATAAAAGTGAGTTACCATCGGTGGAGGAACCGGATTGTCAGTTCTTTAAGAGGACTGGAAAAGTATCTCAGAGATAACCGTAGTAACGGTAGCAGATGACAGGGAAGTTCTGGAAAAATAAGAAGTGATATGAATATTCCTTCTCCAGGTGACATAGAGCGAATGTTATCGCAGCACGTACGTCGGATAGTTGAACCATATTTGGAAAAATGTTCCAATATCGATTTGATGAGAGAGAGTCTAAGGGCATCCAGTTGGTACTGACGATAGCTAGCGATGATATTCATGGAGATTTTCTACAGCGGTAAAAAGTTATGAGTAGAATTTTAAATGTACGCGGAACTGTATTGCGTCTACTACTAACGATATAGCGACATTAAATGCTGTATTATCAGATGGTGAGATTATTCGTGAGAATCTTCAATTACAAAAGCAGGTGGAGTTATAGATCATGCTTTATATTATGCCTCTGTTAAACCTAATGAAGATGTACTGAAAGCAATAGAGAGGCGGATTATATTATTATGGACCTGGAAGTTTATATACTTCTATAATTCTAATTTGGTAATCTCTAATGCGGAGATTAGAGAAAAGTAATGCTAAGAAAATATATGTTTGTAATGTCATGACTCAACATGGTGAGACAGATAATTATCTCGGTTTGTGATCATATCGTTGCGATTAATAAAACATGTTGGAGAGAACATCTTTGACTTAGTAATTGCTAATCCACGTGAATTTGATGATAGTATATCGAAATATCACAAAGAAAAACAAGAACCGGTCAAAATCGATCATGAAAAGAATTGAAGAGTTGAGTATAAAATTAATAAAAATAATGATGCTGGAATCGTTGATAATAACACGATTAGGCATAATGCGTGATAAAGTTTCTGGAATTAATTTACGATTATATTATAGACGATAAGCCAACAATGATTTATAATAAAAAGGTGAGAAAACAAATAAGGAGAAACAAAACGCACTTAAAATTTGATTATTCGAAAGCACTAAACTTTAACGAAATAAGAAGTGAAAAATATGGAAGGTTATGAAAGTTACTGACTCAATTACACAATAAAACTGGAATTGGTAGTGACTTCTTAGGATGGGTTGATTTACCAACTAACTACGATAAAGAAGAATTTGCTAGAATTAAAGAAGCCAGAAAAATCCAAAGGTAATCTGAAGTACTTGTAGTTATCGGAATTGGTGATCTTATTTAGAGCTCGTGCCGCAATTGAAATGCTGAACGATAGTTTCTATAACTTCTATGAAAAAGATAGAAAAACCTCAAATCTTCTTCGTAGGTCACACTATTTCTCTAGTTACACTCGGGCAAATTAGTGAATTACTTGAAAACTACAGGAAAAGATTTCTCGTAAATGTAATTTCTAAATCTGGTACAACTGAGCCTGATAGTTGCATTCCGTATCTTCTAAAGAATTACTTGAAGAAAAATCATGGAAAAGAAGGAGCAAGAGAGAGAATTCTCATACTGATAAAGCTCGTGGAGCATTAAAATCATTAGCGAGATGACGAAGGATATGAAACATTTGTAGTACCTGATGATATTGGTGACGTTTCATGTTCTTACTGCAGTAGGGTTACTCTCCAATTGCTGTAAGTGGAATTGATATTGATAAAATGATGGCTGGAGCTAAATTAGCTCAAGATGAACTTTCTCACCAGATTTAAGTACGTTATTGCTTTATCAATATGCTGTAATGCGTACGTACTTCAACAAAAGGTAAATAATCGAAATTTTGTTTCTGAGAACCATCAATGGTTTACTCAACGAATGGTGAAACAATTTTTACGTGAGTCTGGTAAAAGATGGATAAAGCATTATACCCATCAAGTGTGTGGTTTCTCAACTGATCTTCACCTATGGACAATATGTCTAGAAGGGACTCGTATTCTAATCGAAAACCATCTTAAAAAGTATTCCAAACAAAGATATTGAACTTAAAGAAGCTGAAAACAACTTAGATGGACTTAACTATCTAGCTGGAAAAACTATGGACTTTTGTAAATACTAAAGCATTTGAAGGAACTCTTGCTCACACTGATGGAGGAGTACCTAACTCGTAGTAGAACTCCAGATATGAGTGAATTTACATCTGGATACTTAGTATACTTCTTTTGAAAAAGCTGTAGGTATTTCTGACATGCAAGGTCTAAACTCATTTGACCAACCAGGAGAAGCATATAAGAAAAATATGTTTGCTCTTCTTGGAAAAACCAGGATTTGAAGACTTAAAAGAGAATTAGAAGAAAGATTAAAATAATCTAGAATAAAATAAAAACTGATAGAGAACAACTTTCCTTTATCAGTTTGAATATATGATTGACATTATATCTCATAAAAGCTTTATCTTTTCCTGTTTTAAGTGAAGCTTCGACACCTCCATATCTTTTCGTTATCTCAAAAGGATATTCCGGTTAGAAAACGAGCTCAGTAGTCTCATTTTTTCGCAGTGAAACACAAAAGTGTTTCACAGCTACTAAGCAAAACAGTAAGAAAATATAAACTTGATTAATAAATGAATTGACTAATTTTTCACTTGAAGATATTATTAATTTACCAAATATTTTGTATCGGTGAAAAATGGAACTTGAAAAGTGCATCGGTGAAATTAAGATTTGAAGCTTAATTTAAGTGAATATCCACTGTAATTGTCTCAAAATGACAATTAAAGTTAGATGAAAACCGTCCGCCACCATACGTAAAATATTTGAATAGTAAAATTAAACAAAAAGAGAACGACTCTATAAATTGATTACAGTAAAACCGTAATTTACGGGTCGTTTTTATCTTTTGCCATTGTTACAAATGTGAACTTGTCTGGTCTATATGTTAGTATTCCGTATTGTAGTTATTACCATTTGATAAATAGTGATACTTTCAACAACACGACCATATGTACCTCCTAAGTCCATATGTTGTCTTTCTTCTTCAGTAGCATATCTAAAAGTCGATATTTTCACGTCTGAGTGTGATATTTGATCCTAATTCCTTTCTCATATTTATAGAAGATAGTATTCTATTATTATTAATAAATGGAATAAGTTACGATCAAAATAAGATACTCATATTCTAGTCGTTCACCAGTTTATTAATCTAATACGACTAACTCTTGTAAAAATCATTGTCTCATCTGATCCGAAAATATCCATAATCTTTTTATCGCCTTGGATGATATAAAGGATTCTAAAGAAGTCTTAATTCTATTTTCCATCTAGATTAATCCCAGAAGAAGTTTAATATTTCTAGATAGTTGTTTTAATCCTACCATGCCCGAATTAAAGAGTTCTTACCTTTTATTTTTGAATGTAAACTATCTACTTTTAATAGAGATAGGCTTTTCTATTGTATCTTTAGAATAGCCATATTCTTTACCAGTCATTTTCACTCCGGTAACCAGTATTACGTTTATATACTCGAGTGTCGATTTTTCTTAGTCCTGTAGACTTGTTTGTATTTACTCATTTACTATTAACCTCTCAAAGTCTGTCTATATTATTATAAATGTACTGAGATTGCAAAAATCAAGAAACATGTAAAAGCTTCATAGTGTTCCCACATTTACGTATAGGTCTGTCAAATTAAATAAAAAGAATTATATAAATGTATTGACATAAAGTGAAAGGGTTTTATTATAATAATAAAATGTTAGTTATAAGAACTTATTTTGTAAATACAAGTACAACGGAGGAAACTACTAATAGTCAAAACGTTCATGGTGTTTTAATGCATATTACATCATTACCAGGTCAATGGTATAGGAACATTTGGTAAAGTGCTATGAATTTCGGACTTTTCTGAAGAAACAAAACAAACTTATTGGCAAATTTTACATTTATTAACTACTAGTTATGGTGAGATTCACCATACCAAAGTTTTCAGCAGTAGTAGGGAACTTAAATTTAATTGATTTTTCATTATTAAAAGAAGATGGATTGCTTTGAAGAAAGTGATTATGCAAATGTTAACTTTGGAGAAAACCCTGAAAAGTTGATTATGCATTATTATTTGAAACAAGAAGACCTATTTTAGAAAAGCAGTTACACTAGTAAAAATAGTGAAGTATTAGCTGAAATTGAAAATTTAAAGCTGAAAATTCATGCTGGTTAGCAGATTATGCTGAATATATGGCTATAAAAGAAAGTTTTGATATAAGAGCTTTTATCTACTGATGAAGATATCAAAAAGGTGGAGAAGCAGTTTCGTAGTAAAATATCGCACAGAACTTCAAGATAGCATAAGATACTATACAGTAACACAATATTTTCTAAACAATGGTTAGCATTTAAAAAGAATATGCTAATGAAAAAGGAATCAAAATTGTGAGATATGCCAATTTATGTAAGTGCTGATAGTGTTGAAATGTGGACTATGCTAGAACTATTTCAGAAGTGGATGCAAACAATGATCCACTTTATGTAGCTGGATGTCCTGCAGATGACTTCAGTCCTACTGACAATCTTTGGGGTAATCCAATCTATGATTGGGAAAAACACAAAGAACAAGGATTCTAGCAGGATTTATAGAGTTCAAGAAAGTTTCAAAATCTGGGATGATGTAATTTTTGGGTATAGATCACTTTTAAAGATTCTGATTTCTGGCAAATAGATAAAGATGCTGAAAATGCAGTAAATGTACTGTTGGTCCAAAATTGAATTGTTCCAAAAATTAAAGAACAATTAGGTGATCTACTCGATTGCTGCAGAAAATCTAGGATTTTATCGATGCTAAAGCAGAAAAATTATTAGATGATTTCTGGATATCCAGGAATGAAAAATTCTTCAATTTGCTTTCCCTGGAGAAGATAACTTAGATCGTCCAGCATCATTATATACATAAAATAGTGTTGCTTTACACATGAAACCACGATAATGATGTGAAAGTTACACGGATGGTAAGCGAAAAACTGAAGGAATCAGAAAAGAAAAACTAGTTTCTGAATACTTAAACCGTCGTGATGATGAAACAATCATCGAAGCAATGATTAGAGGAATCTACTCTGTCAGTAAGTGATTATGCAATCGTAACAATGCAATGTATTAGACAAAGATGCAACAAGCAGAATGAACGTTCCATCAACAGTTGGAGGAAACTCAAATGAGAATGCTTGCAGAAGATCTAACAGAAGAGAGAAAAAGAATTAAGAAACATTACAGTAAGATATTCAAGAGAGAGGGATAAATGTCATTTAGTAAATATGTATTAGATAATACAAATAAAGAACTAAGCACTAGAGAACAAAGAAAACATATATACAACCATTAAATTATGTAAAAGAACAAGCTGATAAAAAGCTTTAAACTCTGATAAAAAGAAAGCTTTACTACATTTCAGCAGAATTTTTAATTGGTAAAACTTTATCAAACAACCTAATTAATTTAGAATCTATTGAAGAAATCGAAAAAGAATTAAATGCAGCCAACAAAACGTCTTAGCGATGTTGTTAGGCTAGAATTAGAACTGCATCACTAGGTAACGGTGGGTCTAAGTGTTTAGCATCTTGTTTCATCGATTCTATCTCATCATTAGAATCAACGGTGATGGAGTTGGATTAAACTATCACTGTGGATTATTCAGACAAGTATTTGTTAAAAATGAACAACTACGCAGAGCCAAACTGGATTGAAGACTTTTCAGGCTAAGAGATACTGATGTTAAATACACAGTACCATTCAAAACTCAACTTAACTTCAACCTAAAAAGAATTGACGTATTAGGATACAAAAGATACTAAAAAACATCTAAACTTATTCGATATTGAATCAGTAGACAGTACTGCTGAAGATGGTAGCTAGTTTCTGATAAAACTGATCGAGAAAACTTAACACTATTCTTATATCCAGATGATAGTGATAAAATGGTGAATTACTACGTATTTAACAACAATACTCATGCATCAAATGCAGCTCAACTAATTTTTAGATGAAGTATTGCTAGTGTAAGCAATGTTCACGACCCATATGAATATGCATATGTTAAAATTAACGATACTCACCAAGCATGGTAATCTCCTGAATTAATTTCGTTTACTAACTGAAAAACACGGAAATCAAATTTGAAGTACAGTACACAATCGTTCAAAAATGACTGTTACACAAACCACACTATTCTTAGCTGAGGCATTAGAAAATGGCCATTAGCGTACTTAGAAGAAGTAGTGCTACACTCTAGTAACAATCATCAAACAATTAGATGCTGTTATTAGAGAAAAATATGAAGGTGAAGATATTCAACCATCGATAAAGATGATAGAGTGCAGTATGAAACATGGATATTCACTTCTAACAGTGTAAACGCGTTGCTTTACCACATACTGAAATTTAAAAACTCTGGTTAAAACACTTCTATGAATTATATCCAGAGAAATTTAACAACAAAACTAATGGCATCACATTCAGACGCTGGTTAGAGTTCAACACAGACCGTTAGCGCTTACTTAAAAGACCTAATCGGTGATGAGTACTTAACAGATGCAACTAAATTAGAAAAACTATAGCATTTGTAGATAGTAAAAGAAGTAGCAGCTAAAATTAGAAGAAATCAAACACGAGAACAAAACTTGTTCTTAAAGAACATTTAAAAAGAAACTGCAAGGATTGAACCGATGAAAACAGTATTATTGATACCAAATCAAGAGGTTCGACGAATATAAACGTCACAAAATGAACGCTGTATGTAATCAAAAATACTTAGATATTAAAAATGGAAATTACAGGAAAGAAAAATCACAGTATTCTTTGGTGGTAAAGCAGCACCAGCTTATATTATAGCTCAAGATATCATTCACTTAATTCTATGTCTATCAGGAATTAATTAACAATGATCCAGAAGTAAACAAAATACTTAAATGTGTCTTAGTTGAAAAACTATAACGTAAGTAGCTGAAGATTATTACCAGCAATCAGATGTATTTCAGAATACCATCATTAGCTTCTAAAGTGCTAGCCAGTGGACTGGTAATACAGGAAACTCACGTTAAACGAGCTCTAAACCCCAGGAACTTTTAGATGGAGCTAACGTTGAAATTGACGAACTGAAGTTGAAGCCGTGAAAATATTCACATCTTTCGGTAAAGAAAGCGATGAAAACTACTAACTTTTGCCGAAACTGCTGGATATGTTTCTAAAGAATACCAGGAAAAAGATGGTGTTAAAGAGGTTGTTGACTTTATCGTATCTGCAAAAGATTTAGTTAAACTAGGAAACAAAGAAAAGATTAGAAAGATTATGTCAACGAACTTCTTAACATAAAGACTGGTCTCATGACATCGTACCGACTTTTTGAGGACATGCTACAAGAAAGAAGAAATGTTAGCAGATTACGGAAACCGTGAATTATGCGGATGAAGAAAGGTTATTACAGAATGATCACGTGAAAGCAGTGATTCTTCTCATCGACCGTATACCGCTCAGCATAATGAAGATATTTGGAATAAACATAAAGGGAAAACTATAGATGAAACTATTAACGATTAATCGTCTATAGTTGGTTAGAAGAAAACCAACTAGAAAAATTTAAATATTTTAGCAAAGGTAATTGTAGAAAAATTATGACGTGGGCTGCCAAGAAGTAAACCAATTGATTAACAGTGAAGATCAACAAGGGATAAAAACAGATAACTTCGGGAAATTATTGCTAGACATTAGAGAATATGGAGAAGAAGGTTACAGTTATTACTGGACTTACTCTCACATTGGATTTGATAAATTGAAGAAGGTGTATGATATTAGCTGAAGGTGAAGGTTGTTGCAGAGGACTTTACTGTACTGGGCACAACAAACCGTCACTTCTATCGAATCAAGAAAAATATTAAAAGTAGATCTTAAAATAAAATGATGAGATTGTAGAATTTTACAGTTGTCAGTATGAATTTGCCAACATGTAAAGGGGAAGACATAGATCAAAAACTCTAGCAACCTAATTACACTATACAGATAACAAAAATCTTAAAATTTTCATGGAGATTTCAATACGGATTATTTCCACCAAGTAGATGATTATAAAAGAATACTTGATAAAGGATTATATGATACATATGAATTAGCCGAGAAAAAGATCGGGGAGTTACCGTATATAAAAATATAAGTGGTTGGAAAGATTCATGTGTCAGAAAATTGGATTATGTTTTTATTAATAGAAAAATTGATGCAAAAAGAAAGTTTTGTTATATTTAATGATGATAATATCCAATTTCTGATCATAATGGCTTAGAAGTAACATTAGTAGAAAATAGGAGGAAAATGTTATGTTACAAAAATTGCAGCGTTTTGGTGGCGCTATGTTAATGCCTTCTATTATATTCGCATTCTTCGGATTAGTAGTAGGATTAACTTCAATCTTAAAAACCCTAGCTGTAGTTGGGAGCATCGACAGAGGGTACTCTTTGTACAACTTCTGGTTCGTGAGAACAAGGGGGATGGATCAATCTTCAATCAAATGCCAGTAGTATTCGCACTTGGTATTCCAATCGGTCTTAAGCAAAAAGCAAATGGTCGTGCAGCATTAGAAGCGTTCTTAATCTCATGGTTTATAACTACTTCATCAATGGATTCTTAACTCAATTCAAATTCTTTGGAGTAGATGTAACACCAGCTCTTAAATTACCTACAGGTAATACAAGAATCGCTGGAGCAATCACATTAGATACTTCAATCATCGGTTCTATCGTTATTGCATCTATCTCAGTATGGATTCACAACAAATACTTTGACATTACCTGAATTACTAGGAATTTTCCAAGATCAACATTTGTAAATCTTAGTAGGATTCCTTATCATGATTCCAGCTGCTTTCAACAGCTCTATTATGGCCAAAAGTTCAATTAGGGAATTGCTGGCTTTGCTGATTCTTAAAAGTATCTGAGTTGCGGGAGTATTCACTTACACATTCTAGAAAGAATTTTAATCCCAACAGGATTACACCACTTCATCTATGGACCAGTCATGTTTGGACCAGCAGTAGTAAAAAATGGAATTACAGCTTACTGGGTACAACACATTCAAGAGTTCTCTCAAAGCTCAACTCCATTGAAAAGAGAGTTATTCCCCTCAAGGTGGATTTTCAACACGGTAACCCGCTAGTACTTTGGTTTACTCAGCAGCAGCTTTAGCTATGTATGTACACAGCCAAAGACAGCAAGCAAAAGCTGTAGCAGGGTTATTAAATTCCAGCAGCACTTACTGGTTTCTAACAGGAATCACTGAACCAATCGAGTTCATATTCTTATTCGCAGCACCAATGTTATTCGCCACTCACGCAGTATTAGGTGCATTAATGTCAGCAACTACGTACCAATTTGGAGTTGTAGGTAACTGGCAGTGATTAACTCGACTTCTTAGCTCTGTAACTGGCTACCACTGTTCAAAAACCACCTTTCACAAAAATGCGTTCAAATCGGAATTGGATTAGTATTCTCGCATCTACTTTAGTATTTAGATTTATGATCCTTAAATTCACTCAAATATCACCTTTGGACGCGAAGCAGATGATGCTGAAACAAAACTTTATCTAAAACAAGAGTACCGTGAAAAAGGTAAAAGAAGCACCAAAAACCAGAAGTTAGAGATGATGCAGCTACTCACTGACGACCAAGCAGTAATCATACTTGAAGGTTTAGGTGGTAAAGATACCATCGTAGACGTTACTAACTCGTGTAACAAGATTACGTGTTAATCGTTAAAGATGAAAGCCCGAGTTAAAGATGATGAATCTTAAAACGTTCTGGAGCTCTAGGAGTTGCTCGTAACGGTAAAGCTATTCAAGTAATCACGGACTTTCGCAGGACAAGTTAGAGAAGCTTTCGAAAAAGAATTACACAAATAAGATAATTACATAAAAGGAACTGATGTAAAAATCAGTTTCTGTTATGAATGGATATAATTATAAAATACTATTTGTTAATGTTGTCTAACACTGTTCTTCATAAGCTGCAAGTGGAGGACAAACCCAAAATATATGATAACTTATGGACGCAGCGGTTTATTGATATATAAATTTGCTTTATAAAAGCTTTCTAGATATATATAAACTGTGAGGATGTGACTCAACAAAACATGATTATCTGAAATTACGTTTTCTAGGTCAAACCTTTAATGATTAAATAGAACATTGTTAATTAGGGAGTGATTAGGTTAGTTATAAAAGTCATAGAAGATACACTTGGTAAAACAAATTGTTACCAAGTATTTTTATTTATATTAGAACGCTGGAGTAGCGTGTCCTTTGATTTAAGTTCTTTTGCTGATATAATCTTTAACTTTTTCACTAGCTAATGCTTTTTAACTGCTTGAACTTTTAGCATCGCCCTGTTATCTTCACGAGCAACAAGTGAGATAGCGAATGTTAAGTTCTCTTTTTCAAAAGCTAGACTGTTTTTGCATGAGTTAAATCTTAATTTGAGAAAATGTGTTGGGTAGTTAAATACCAAATCTTTTTCATTGTATGCTTCAGTTAAGATTTAGTAAAGCTTACTTTAGTGAATTTAAGGTGTTTTGATTATCTTTGATATCTGCTTCTGTTACTGTAAAGCTATTTGATCTTTAAGAGTACTAACTTTAGCGTGATCTAATAAAACGTAAAGCACGAGCTAAGTTTGTTGGATCTGAAGGGATAGCTACATCAGCACCATCTTTAAGATCTTTAATATCTTTAAGAGTTTTTGAGTAGAATGATACAGTCGCGTTGTAGATTGGTTGAACTAGCTACATGATGAGCATTATTTTTGGTTAAATTGTTCCATGAATGGTCTGTGTTGGAAGAAGTTAGCATCAACTTCTTTTATTGTTTAATGCAACGTTAGCTTGAACGTTATCAGAAACTTTAACGATTTCTAAGTTGTAACTGTCTTCTTTTTAAGATCTTCTTTTGATCATTTCTAACATGTCTGTCAGTTGGAGAAGTGTGAAGCTACTTTTTACAGTAACTGGTTCTTTTCTTTTCTCTTCTTTTTAGGGTGCTTCAGTTTTGCTTGAACATGCTGTTAAAACTAATAATAATGCAGCTAAGCTAGCTATAAAATGAAATTATTTTTTCATTATATTTTCTCCTATTAAGTATATTTTTTTATTTAGAGGTAAGGTTGTTGATTGTATATATTATAGATTTTGAATTAGTAATACATAAATATTTATTAGAAAGCTGCAGTAGCTTTTACCTTTCGAAATTCTTTTGTAAGAAATCTTTAACTTTTGGCTTGTTAAAGCTTTTTCACTGCTTGAATTTTTTGCATCGTCTTTGTTATCTTCACGAGCTGCAAGAACACCAGCATATGTAAAGTCAGCTTTATCTTCCATTAGAAGTCCATCTTTCATTGGTGTAAGGCCTAATTTAGCAATGTAAGTATGGGTAGTTGAAAAACCAAATCTTTTTCTGCATATGCATCACTTAAGTTTAAAAGACTAACTTCTGTAAATTTAAGATGTTTTGGATTATCTTTGATATCTTTTTACAGTAACGTTATAGCTGTTAGGATCGTTTTAATGTAATTAATCCACCGTGAGCTAATAATCTTAATGCACGAGCTAGATTTGAAGCATCAGATGGAATTGCTACATCAGCACCATCTTTAGAGATCTTTAATGTTTTTTGATATTTTTAGAGTAGAATGCTGGGAATTGAGTTATAAACTTTGCAACAGCTACTAAGTTTGTTTTATTTTTCGTTGTACTGTTTTCATGAATGGTTCATGTTGGAAAGAAGTTAGCATCGATTTCTTTTGTTTGCTAAAGCTACGTTAGCTTGAACATTATCAGATACTTTTTACAATTTCAAGAGTATATCCTTCTTTTGTAAATCTTCTTTAACTAATTCTAACATGTCAGTGAATGGTGGGACATGAGCAGCAACTTTAATAGTTTTTGTCTTCTCTTTCTTTTTATCGCTAGTTTTACTAGAAACATGCTGTTAATACAAGCACAAGTGCTAAAAAGACTAGCAACAATAGATAATACTTTTTCATTAATCTATTTCTCCTTCTTATTTGTGAAACGTTTAGCTAATCCATAACCTATAGATTGAATAATAAATACATATATAATAAATATTATTACTATTAAATACATTAGATCATAATTGTATTCTTGATATCCATATCTAAATGCAAATTCACCAAGTCCACCCTGTCTCGATTACACCCATTACAGTAGTATACGCTAGTAAACTAATAGTAGTATAGGTGAATGATAAGATTGTTATCCATTGTAGCAGGTAACAGAAGTATCTAATAATTTGAATTTTTAGTAGCTCCCATACTTATAGCTCTATCTACAATCTTTCTTTAGGAACATTAATAAGGGCTTGTTCAACAAATCGAGCATAGATACTCACACCAACTAGTGTAAGAGGCAGGATTGCTGCAATATTCCCAAAAGATGTTTTTAAATAGAAATCTATTTACAGGATTAATATGAATACAAAAATTAGAAACGGAACACTACGTAGGGCATTAAGAGAAAATGCTAAGCCCTTCATAAACTGGTTCTATTCTTTAATAAATAATCACGACTGAAAGCAAAAGCATAATACCCTAATGGTAGGGAAATGAAAAATACTGTTAACATAGAGTAAATCATCATATAGTTAGTTTCCCAAAAATGCTTTCATAATACCATCGTAATTGGCTTTTAAATAAATCAATCATTTAATAAAAAACTCCTTTACGTAGTTATAGTAATTACTGTCGTAATCGTCTTTTGCATTTTTATTAGGTACGACAATATCTTTTTATAGTAGAATCATCGATAACTACCACTCTGTCACAGAAGTTCTTTAATAACGAAAGACTGTGTGAAATCATAACAATCGAAATATCAGTTGTAGTTCGAAGTTTGTTTAAAAGAGCGAAAATCTCTTTCTCACTATTAGTGTCTAAAGCAGAACTGATTTCATCACAAAGTAGAACTTCAGGTTCTTGTAGTAGTGCCACAGCAATAGCAACTTTTTGTTGTTCACCACCACTTAAGCTACCACAAAGACTATTTTTTAGTCTTGTAATATTCATGAATTCAAGAATATCATCTATTTTCTTTTTATCAACAGAAACCTTATTTAGTTTGTATACTAAACTTAAAATGATAATATACACTTTTTATTATCAATAAGATTAGAGTGTTGGAATATGTATGCTAGATTTTTCTAGTATTTCTAAGGGTGCTTGCATCCATAGATTTTTATAGAAGAGTTTTTTATAAAGTATATCTCCACTATCATATGAAACAATCCTGTTGATCATCTTAAGAATAGTACTTTTACCTGCACCATTTCTTCCGATAATTCCAATAACTTCTTTCTTATTGATATCAAAACTGATATATTTTCTAATTTGAAGTTAGCATCTTTATATTGTTTTGATACGTTTTTTTAATTGAACTATCATAATATACCTCAAGCTAAACTATACCACTTTCGGAAAAATGATTTCAAGAGTTTTGTTTAAACTTCTTTTAAATTATTTGTTCATATTGTTCTATGCATGTTTGATAGTGTTTAGACATCTGTTGTGATTTTAATTTGTACTGATACAGTTTTGATCGTTGTAGATTGAAAAATGGTTTTTAAAAAGTATAACAAGAATAGTAAAGATTACTATTATTATAACGATTTGTATTGTTCTTTAATTTAGAAGATATAAAATGAATTGTATTAGAATAAAAATCAAAAGTGGATTATTTTTTGTATTACAGGATGGAAAATTAAAGTATTTAACATAGTATTTATATTTTCTGAAAAATGTTCTTATATATTTCTTTATTTATTTAGGTGAATCGTTTATAATTATAGTTATGGTCTAAGGAGGTAATCTATGAAAAATTGACAATAGTAGATATAGCAAAAAGATGGCTGGAGTAGGTACTACTACTGTCTCCTAGATACTTTTAATGGTGGGAATTTAAAATGAAACAAGAGAAAGAATTAAAAGAAATAGTAGATAAGTATAACTCACACCAAACACCTTTTGCTAAAGGCATTAAAAAAAGTACTGATAGTAAAATTATAGGAGTAATAGTTCCATGTCTTCATTCTTTTATTAGTGGAAATACTTTTAAAATACCTTGATAAGGAATTAAAAAGATAATAATTATGAGACACTGATAATGAATACCAATTTTGATGAGAGTAAGCAATTAGAGTATATAAAAATTAGCGAGAATGAATGTAGATGGGATTATCTATTACCTACAACTGAGTAAAAAGCTTACAGGAGCACTATTAAAATCTATGGATGTTCCTGTTGTTATGTTAGGACAAGAAGGGTGAGTATACATATAGTGTTGAGTACAATGACTTTCAATGCAGCTAGAGATCTAAATCTAATTATGTATTATCAAGTGGTCATAAAAAGTAGCTTACCTAGGTGTCAGTGAAGACGATGATTGCAGTAGGATACTATAGAAAAATTAGAGTATTCAAGAGCATTAGAGAAAGTATAATCTAGAACTGAGAATATATTTAATTACTAATTTTCGGAATGGAAGAAGGCTATGAAATAGTAAAAGAGAATATAGAAAAAAGTTAAAAGAAGATAGTTGTTTGATTTGTGCAACTGATAATTTGGCTTATGGAGCAATAAAAGGCTCTTGAAGAAAGAGGGTTTAAATGTAGGTGAAGATTACTCTGTAGCGGCATTCTGAGATTATACTTCATCTGCATTATTAAAATCACCATTAACAACGATAAAATTTGACTAAAAGATGCTGCTAAGCAGACAGTAGAAATGTTATTGAAATATAATAGAAGAAACAGCTATGAAACTATTAATTGGTTATGAATTAAAAACAAGAGATAGTGTAGTTGATTTTAAACAAGATGGAGAATAAAAATGACTAAAATAAAAGCAATTGATATTGATGGGACAATAAGAAGCTTTTAAAGACAAAAACAATTCCTGAAAATACAGTAAATACTTTTAAAAATTAAAAAGAACAAGGGATAAAGATATTTATAGCTACAGGAAGAGCACCATTTCATACTACATTTTTAAATGATTTGTTAGATTTTAAATTTGATGGCTATATTACGATAAATGGTCAATATTGCTATTTAGAAAATGGTGAAGTTTTAAATGATAAGATATTATCTCAAGAAGATATAAAAATGTTCTACCGTATTTTAAAGAGAATAAGATTGCATGCGATTTTGCTTTTATTAGATGGAGCATTTATGAATTTGAAAAATTCATGAGTAAAATGGTTAGAAGATGAGCTAGGGAGATCCAGAGCGTTTTAAAGAAGATCCGTTAGCATATGACAAAGCAATTAGTGAAAAATCTATCAGCTTAATGTCTTTGTATCAGAAGAGGAAGAAGAGGACTTTTTAGCATATATGCCTAATTCAAAAAGCAGCAAGATGGACTACTCATTTTTACTGATGTCATTCCAAAAGATGGTGGAAAAATACTGGAATTGATGCGGTTATCGCACACTTTGGTATTAAATTAGAGGAAAACTATGGCATTTGGTGATGGTGGTAATGACATGATATGCTTAAACATGCTGGAATAGAGTAGCGATGGGAAATGCTGAGAGAAATGTTAAAGAGATTGGTAGATTATATCACGACAAGCGTAGATGATGATGGAATAACAAATGCGTTAAAAACATTTTAATGTAATATAAGAACAAAGACTAGAAGAATTTTTAATAAATCTTCTAGTCTTTAACTATTTACTAAATTTTTCTAAGAATGTCTCAACACTTTCTTTTCGCATTATGACAGTAAGTTTGTCGTTAGCTTCTAAAACTGTTGTTCCTTTCGGTACTATTTCACGTCCCAGAACGTTCAATCTGAGAATAAGTGTTTTTTTCGTCCACTCTATTTCTCTGATAGATTTTCCAACCAAGAAAACTATCGTTTGATATTGTTGTAAATAATTTCCACTTCCATTTCAACTTCATTATCTTCTAGTCTATTACTAGTAAGTATGCGGTCTAATAAATATTCATAAACAGGTTTTGTTCCTAGTATATTTGCGGTCATATAAGCGAATAGGCAACATAGTGCTATAGGTAGGAAATAGTTAATTTTTTGAGTCATTTCAAATAGTAATATTATCGAAGTAATAGGACTTCTAACAATTGCTGTTAGATATCCAGACATTGATAAAATTACGAATAAGGCAGTGTATTTCGCATCAAAGAAGTTACTACAATCGTTCCAAGTATTGCACCTTGAATTAAAATAGGTAAGAATATACCACCTGCAACCCCAAGTAAATGATATAGTGAGAAATAAAGTTTTTATAAAATATAATGTTAATAAAACATAAAGCTAAATTTATTTTCAATTAAAAATTCTACTAAACCATGTCCGCTCCAAAACTATGGGATAAAAATAAATAGGACAAATGAAATGAGAAAAGCTACCTGAGGTCTAAAACTATATTTAGTTTTAAAAATTCATAAAATTTTAAATAGTATTTTTATAGTAACATTATAAAATGTTCCAAATATTCCCAATAAGATTCCTATCTCGACAACCCAAGGATAAATACTAACTTCTACATATGGAATATCAGGGAATTTAAAAACTAGCCGTAAGTCCAAAGATGTATTGACCAACATATTAGCTACGACAGCAGCACTGAAACAAACAAATGATTTGTGATTTGTTTGTCAGAACCCTTCTATTGAAAATAAGACCCCGCCAATGGAGCTCCAAAAGCAATTGATAGTCCAGCGCTAGCCCCGCAAGTAATAAGGTACTTTTTCTTTAATATTGTCCTTTTTTAAAATTCTCGATACGAGTTTTCCACTCATAGCACCAAGTTGAACAGAAGACCTTCGCGACCTAAAGATAAACCACCTAAGCTTGCTGTTAATCCACCTGTAATTTTATAAATAAGTACGTAATGGATTAGGACGAATCGACCTGTAATTTCAGCTGATACTTGAGGAATTCCACTTCCACCAGCCATTGGTTCTCTTTTGTAAGAAACCAGATAATGCTAGAGATATCAAGATAGCCAATAGCATAACTCTTATATATAAAACCAGTTTTTAATGAATTCTAGCAGCATAATGAAACAAGTTTTCTCACTATAGCCCTATCAGAATCGATAACTAGCTCCAACATTCCAGCAAATAAAACCTACTAAAAATCTCCATCAAAAAGTAATGATGCTTTCAATTTTAAAATTTTTATTCTCTATTTTATTGATTTTCGAAATTTTTCATTTAAATCTCCTTTCTAAAAATATCTATACTCATAATTTTTACTCTTAAATAGATCAAAACAAATTTTAAGATGTTATTATTATTAAAATACAAAATGCTATGATACAATATAATTATGTTAAGAAAGGGGTAAAACAGAATGAAAATGTTATTAGTTATTGGTATAATAATATTAATTATTCTACTGGGACTTTATGCGTTTTTGGCTTAAATTATTAAAAAGGGTAAGCCAGGAAGAATCGTAGGGAAGAAGTAGAGAAAAACTTTCGAAGATGCACTTGTTGTAGATGTCGTTGGAGAAAAGAGTATGCTAGAGGGCATGCACTAATGCAGTAAACCTACCGATTAAACTTTTTAAAAATAATAGTGATGTACTTGATGAATATAAGGATAAGAATATAATTCTATATTGCTGTAGTCGATGTAACGTCACGTAATACTGAAAAATTATTAAGAGAGCGTGGATTCACGAAACTCATATTGAGGATGGAATAAAAACACATGATTATGGTAAAAGCAAATATACAGCAATGCATTATTATCTGAATTCAAACATCGCATCTCGGTAAGTAAAAATAAGCAATGTTTTAAATTTAGGTACTGAAATATTAAGTGATGAAGAAATCAAAATTGCGCCTGCACGAAGTAGATAGTATTCTATAGATACAAGTTAAGCAAAGATTCAGAAATTTTTGTCTATAGTGATAAACCGGAAGAAAGTAAAAGAAGCAGGTCACTTGGGTTAGATGGTTGCTACCTGTCATTAATTTAATTGAAGTCCATTTAATACAACAAAACTATCGAAAGTGCATTCTATAATATGATTATATAGAAACGCAAGCTGACTGAAGAAGCATCATCTTGTGGTTGAGCACAGGAAATTAAACAGACGATAGGTCGTCGTTTCTAATAAAGTTTTTAGGGACTGACTCCAAAGTCCTCAAATTTAAAAAGTATATATGGATAACCTTACAGGATGCGGTGTGGATTTATTTGACATAGTAAAATTACTATGCAGAAATCACTGTAGAACCGAGAATTGTTCCTCAGGTGGATTTTTCTTTTTACAGGGAACTAACATAAAGAATTAATACGTTTACCAGTATGTTAAATTGAGTTGCACATATAGTGATGGAAAAATATGAAATAGAGATGAGATTATGAAAATTTACGTGTATTAGCACAATTGCCTCTAAGACAGGAAGTGGTGGACATTTTACTAATGTAATTGAAGTTGATTAGAAGAATTTCCGACGTTGAGCAAGCTGCAGTTTATGCAACAACGCCGGAATATGATTTTAATTTCTTAGATAAGAAATTCTGGAAAGTTGAGTTTCAAGGGAAAGATATTAGTTTTCCTATCGTAGGTAAGGAGCGATATTATTATGCCTTGCGAAAATACTCTGTACACATGACTGCGAAAGAGATGTTGGAAACTTGGCAAGAAGCATTCCGTATTAGAAATAGCTAAAAAGAATTCTAAGCCAGATGTTGTAATTACACACCACTTTTATGGATTTCCAAGTTTCTATGCAGTTTGCGGTGTATTTGTAGATGAAAAGTAATGGAGTTTGTCATAATACGGATATTAGACAAGCTGAAAAGAACCCAGCAATGAAAGATAAGTATGTCATCTTGCAAATTAGATAAGATATTAGCATTAAGCAGTGGGTGTAATAGGAAGGGTTTCTATTATCTATAGCCACTCCTGAGTGACAGGATTGCATAACATTGATGCTGATATAATGAGAAGATTTTATCCTGGCTGAAAAATACGAAAACAGAATAATGTAAAAATTTTATATGCAGGAAAATTTGATGAATCAAAAGGTAAGTGAATTGATAAAAACATTTAGATTACTAGAGAAAAAGATACTGAATGTAGAATTTGTAACTAATAGGAAACTCTGAAAAGAAGACGATAGACCAGGGTTGAAAGCATTAGCTGGTGATTCCAAGAAAATAAAAATTTATAACGCCGTAGATCAAGGCATCACTACCCTAGGTGAAAATAATGAGTGCCAAAGATATTTTTATACCACCATCTTATTTCGAAGGATTAGGGCTTATTGCGGTCGGAAGCCTGGGAGTGGACTAAGAGTAGTTGCTACTGAGATAGAAGGGCTTGCAGGAATTTCTTGGAGATACAATTAATAACTTGGAGAGGTTAGAGAGTCTATAGCAATGCCACTATTTGGCGACACTGATAAGCGCTCGTTGAAGAAGACCAGCTATCTGTAAATAGAATAGTAGGTGCTTTAGAATCTTATGATAGAAAGCACAAGAGAGCAACGTGAGATTCCTGCGGAGCATTAGAAGAAATTGGAACACCACTTTGAAGAGAAAATAGAAATTATTTACAAATTACTGTGTAAATAGTACTGAGTGATTATTTGCTAACGATGGATTACATTATAAACTCATCAATTTAAAATATGTAGATGGTAAAGTTTGTAATGCGGATTATCGATAAGCTTACGGTTGAGCTTTTAATATTAAATGAATTGTACGGGAGCGACTAGAAAAACTCGTTTGTAAAAATAGATTTTTGAGTTGTTCCTATTTGCTAGTGTGATTTATTAGGAGAAGAAAATGGATAAGATAATATTAATAGATGCAGGCAGCTTTGGTTGGTCGTGCTTTTACGCCATGCTGCAGCTAAAATATAAAAGGATTATATACAAATAGTGTATATGGTTTTACACTGATGTTAGAAAAATATTGGCAGATACTAACTGAAGTGATGCATTAATAGTTGCCTTTGATAAAGGAAAACAAACATTTAGACATCAGAGCGATGAAGTCACAGGCAGGACTAGGGATAAAACTCCAGTGAGTTAGTAGAACAATTCGGGTATGTTAGGAGAACTTTGATCTCATATGGAATAAAAGTATGAAGAACATTTCGATTATGAAGCTGGATGATATTATTGGAAGTTATGCTAAAATCGCTGAAAAGAAGGTCTCAGGGGTACTACAGTGACTGAGAGATAAAGACTTAACTCAACTAGCTAGTGAAAACATAACTATCTACTATACTAAAACGTGGATGTTACAGACATAGATTATTATACGCCTGAGTTTATTGCTGAAAACATGGATTAACTCCCGTTCAGATCGTTGACAGTTGTGCTATCCAGGGAGATAAGAGTGATAATATCCTGGAATTGCTGGAGTTGGTGAAAACTGCGACAAAATTACCGGACTGGAGTATAAAACTGTAGAAAGCCATGTACTAGAAAATATTGATAAGACTAGGTGGTAAAAACCAAAAGAGCGTCTCACAGAAGGTCAAGAAGATGCCTATTACGTACTAGCAACTATTTCTGGAGTACTGAAGTCCCAGCTGATAATGTTGTTAGAAGATTTAAGATAGAGTGAATTTAGAACTAAAAAGAGAGTTATTTTGACTCTTGAATTTGGTCTCATAAGTGAAAATTATCCCGCAGAAACTCTCACCGAAGCGGTAAGCGTAACTGCAGAAGAGACTGCGTTCTTTTAAAAGAAATGACTACGAGTCACAGGCATAAAAATACGAAAAGAGATTTTACCTGACGCCTCATACTGTTTGAGTAAGTTACACAGAAGATTATCAGTAACCTGTGATGTAGTTGGTAAATAGCAGTCTATAAAGAAGGGACTGCTATACATTTTTAGTGAAGAAACAATATCACTACTGTGTTTGTAGCAGATTGCCCTCAGTGAGAATGGTAAAACTGTTTTATGATTTTAAAAAGATTTTATTTATAGCGAAGAAAAGTGGCGTGATATTAACGGTGGAGAAGCTTTTTGATGACCTCGCATCTTTATCTTCGATGTGAAATGCATTCTGAAATTGATAAAATCGTGCTTTAAATTCACTTGGATAATAAGCAGTGACGATAGAGATATATAGAGCAAGGCGAAAACGGTCCTTACCAGCTCGGGCTAGTTATAAACCATGCATAGCTTTGAAATTGCAGAGAGTATTGCATTGACGAAGCTATTGATGAAGAAAAACTTCTCAGAAGAAAAATATGATCGGATCTGTGTATAAAGATATTGAGATTAAAGTTAAGAAGTGTTAGAAGCTAATGGAATTTGAAGGAACACGATGTTAGTAGCACTTTGAAGAAATGAGTGCTGAGTTTGATGAAAGAATTAAAACTTTAGAAGCTGGCATATATACTCAGCTGGTCTCTGAACTATAGCTTCAACCTAAGCAGCTTGTAGTATTTATTTGAGGATCTCAGGACTCGCCACCTGTTAAGAAAACAAAACTGGCTATTCTACAGCCGTAGAAGTACTAGAACAACTACAACATAGTCACCCTAGAAATTATTCCAAACTATGGAGCACAGAACTATTACAAAATTAAATTCAACTTACGCAAAGGTTGGTAAAAGATATTACTCTTTAAGGAAAATTCATACACGCTACAGCAACCTAGCTCAAACAGGACGTCGATCAGCAAAACCAAACCTCAAAATATTCCAACGAGAATTGAAGAAGGGAAAACGAAATCGTTCCAGCCTTCTGATAAGAGAGAACCTCATCTATTGACTCATTCTCAAATAGAGCTTCGAGAATAGCTCACATTGCACAAGACGCAGGAATAAAGATGCGTTTAAACATGGATGATATCCACACAAAAACAGCAGTCGATAAGCATGGGTGAGTCTATCAAATAATCCTTCAATGCGCCGAAGCTGCGCCGTTAACTGGTATTGTTTATGAAATTTGATTTGGCTCCATCTAATAACCTTTGGATACTAGAAAACGTGCAGAATTTAATATGTAAATATTTAGAAATTACAAGTGTTGACAAATGACTAATCACAAAGTGGAGTTTACGAAGGAACCGGTTATGTAGAAACTTTATTCATAGGAAGAAGAGCATTACCAGATATCACGTAAGAACAAAAATTGTGGCTTCTACCAATGCGCGACTGCGATGAACCCACCAATCAAGGAACTGCTGCTGATATTATAAAAATAGCTATGGCTAATGGTACAGAAAAACAAAAGTAGATGCAAAATTATTATTACAAGTACATGATGAATATTTTCGATGTAAATAAACAAAAAAGAGTTTACAAAAGAAAAGATTAAAATTATGGAAGAAGGGCTAATTTAGATGTCTACAACCGAAAGCAGGATAGGTAGTGGAGCGTCAGAAGATGCGAAGTAAATAAATAATATAGTTTTGATAAAGTTAACAAGCACTATGTTGTTATACTACTTTTCTATTAAGTTTCAAGACTGAGAGTAAACATATTAAGAAATAAGAAAATATGAAGTGAAAAACAAAACGTTACAAAATATATTGTATTTAAACATATAATTAATAAAAAATATTACATGACAAATGTAAAATAACATTCTGAGGAGATGATTATGAATAACAACCATTAGTTAACGCAAGAGAGCAAATTAAAGGTGTTTAGAAGTTTTAGGTTATAAAGAAGAAGTGCACGAACCTTTAAAAGATCCACAAAGATTTATTGATTTCCATTCCGTTAGAATGATAATGGTGAGAAAAATACTCAAAGGATTCCGTTCCCTGCAACGATGCAATTGGTCCCACAAAAGGTGATTAAGATTCCATCCACTTGCAACAGCTGATGAAGCAAGCACTAACAATTTGGATGACATTAAAAATGCAGTTGCTAATCTACCATACAGTGGAGGTAAAGGTGGTACTATCGTAGATCCAAAAGATTATCAAAAGGTGAATTAGAAAGATTGTCTCGTGGATATATCCGAGGTTGTATAATATTTAGTGAAAACAAGATGTTCCTGCGCCAGACGTTAACACAATGGACAAATCAATGTCTTGATGATTGATGAATAAATGTTCTTACAGGGGAACAAGGCATCGGAACCCCAACTGGAAAACATTAGAATTAGTTGTTCACTCATAGAAACAAGCGACTGAAATATGGAGTTGCAACCCAAAATTAGCAACAGAGAAATTAGTAAATCACAGAGGCAAAAATCGCCGTTCAAGGTTTTGGTAATGTAGGTAGTTATACAGTAGACACAGCTGTGAAGTTCGTTACCGTATGCTGTAACTGAGCGTATGATGATGGTGTTCAATATGCTGTTTATCGTAATAACGATTATCATATTCAGAGTTGCATGTAAAGATAAAAGAGTTCGATTCCAGGCACCACCAAATACAAAAACGTTTAACTTAGATGAAATTCTGGGCTTTAGATGTAGATGGTATGCCCTTGCATTAGAGAATGCCACCGATGAAAAGAATCTGGTTTAATAAAAGCTCTGTTGTTTCGAAGCTAACAGCCACAAAACTTTAGCTGAGATAAAACTCACAAGAAAGAGGAGTTGTGGTAATTCCTGATATTCTAAAAACAGTGGTGGTGTTAATGTATCTTACTTTGAATGGCACAAAACTTACAAGTTACTACTGGACAGAAGAAAAGTTGTAGAAAAACAAGCAAGAGTTATGGACAAAGCATTTAATGATATTTGGGAAGTGAAAAAAAGATTTGCTATTCATCAAGAAAAAAGAAGCTTATGTAAACCTAGAAAAATTGTTAACATGAACTAAAAGGCAAATTAAGCTAATTATAACTTAAAAGGTGAATCAATAGAACGAATGACTTTAAAAATCCACCTTTATATTTATTTGAAAGAACTTCACACATAATCATCAATTGATGTTAACATATTTTATAGTTCAAAAATAAATAATACAATTTCTACATCATTTATAGTACTAAAAGTTTGAGCTGAGTTTCAATTGAGTTTTAGGATCTAAGCATGAAAGTCCATATGTACTTTTGAGTTATAGAATTACCAAAATTTAGTACGTCTATTGAATTGTGTGGAATATAGATAACTATTTTGTCAGAAAACAACACTTAAATTTATAAATATTTTTGAAAAAGATGCCATTTTGATATATGTGTTTTAATATCACAAAGAACATTCTGAGATGAATATCTCTTACAAATCACAATAACTAGCACAAACACAGCAGCACCTGACCTAGTCCAGTCAAGAATTTCTTTATTTGAAAAGAGTCATAATACACTATAGTGTCTAGTGCATCTGAAACCAGATTAAAATATGGTGGATGAAGAACTATCTAAAATGAAATGAGAACAAGTCTATATTCCTCGCTGTTACCCGCCCGACTGAATATGTAGTGATGCTAAAGGTAGTCTAGCATACCGGTATTTTGTTAAACTTAGATAGTCTTTGTTTTACTGAATTCAGGAAAAGTCGACGATAACCCTTTAATGTTTGACTTAGGTATAGCTAAACTACTTCTAATTATACCTTTCCTCAAAATCATTTATATTGAACAAATGGTAAAACAATTATATTTTCTTTACACATCAGTTTTCTATTTTTTCTAAATCATGTTAACTCCTATCCAACCTCTAATAAAAGCTAACCATTAATATTAAAGTTCGGATGTTTTCGTGATAGACCAGATGCAAGATTTTTTCTACCATTAATTTCATTATATATTTTTCTGAGCTCTTTGACAGTCTTATCGAGGTTAGGATACCGAACAAACAACAGGACATTCTAAACTTCAGAAATTTATAAGTCAAGAAAGAAAAGTTATTCAAGAACTTTTCATATTTCACCTGTTGTATTAAACCAACGTCCGTGGCGTTAACAAGCATTTTTCTATTGTCTTTTCATATATATCTTTGAAATCATAAAGGATAGAGACCAACACACTTAGTTACATTTTGTTTAATGCTGAAAATATTATGGAAAAACGCTCCTCCCTGAGATGCCCAAAACTGAAGTCCTTTTCATTAATGCCTCAAAGGATGATACGATTTAGTAAAAATAAGACTGTCTATATTTTATAAAAATCAATCTTCTATATTTCGTCCAGTCCTACTGTTAGATGTCCGAAAACTGAAGGATCAGATTTTCCAAAATCTTACCCACCACCTTGGTTTCTAAAATTCCATGACAACAACATCGTAACAAGAGTACAGCAAATGCTGATTTTCCACAGTTTCATTTGATGCAGGATATCCGTGAAATAAAACAATAGAGGAATATTTTTTGAGGGTACAGTTTTCGTAATTTATATTTATACACTGCATAAATAACAGAATTATCATAAGCTAGTGAAAGCAAAATCATAGAACCCTATATTCTCAAACCTAGAAAATGATGTTTTCTTAAGCCCATTTGATTGAACGGCACAATAAAGTTTTATTTTTTTATTCCAAAAATTATTAAAGTCTAAAATATCTTCATCTGGCACTCGTTATAGCGTTTACACATTTTATATAATAACACTCATCAAAACAAATATAATGAATTTAAAAATATGTAGCATATACTATACTAAAAAACTCAATATTCCAGGTTGATACTATAACAATTGAAAAGTTTATATGTAGTAAAATTATCCATTAATGACTAAAATTATAAGGAAAGAGGTTAAATTAAAACCATATGGATCTCAGCATCCAATTAAAATAAATAATTAGACATACTTATTGCCCTGGCAATATTTAATGCTCTGAATTTCACCTAAAATAGACCAACAAGGTTGAATGAATTAGTAGAATCAGGAACAAAAAGAAAAATATTAGTTACGATGGCAGAGCAACTAGATCACTACTGTCAACACAACTAGGTCATTACAACTTGTTTCTTGGATTAGTTTACAGGGGAATCCACGTTTCATTCTCTATTTAATCCTATCTTTGAATTGAACAACCAATGAAACAGCTACGCATACTATTTCATTAGTAATAATCGCATATGACATACACGTCGTTTTAGGAGAACAGTTCCCAAAACCATAAAGGACCAATCTGCAGAAAAACATGTTTACGTGTGGCTTGCCAATGTATATGTTC